>CABEDY010000006.1_pt1 | contig 38155 bp, 39 predicted proteins | sample 3423171 | NCBI WGS metagenome assembly CABEDY01 (sample SAMEA5534333, study PRJEB31848) | metagenome | biome: tundra; feature: field; material: soil | place: USA | collected 2013-05 | depth 0.15 m | reverse complement strand
GTTGGAGGCCGAACCCATCCGCGACGCCGTGATGGCCGTTTCGGGCGATCTGGATCTCACGATGGGCGGATCGCTGCTGACTTACAAAGATCGGCAATACGCAAGCGATACGGAGAAGCGTGGCAGCATGGATTACGATCGCAATCGAAGGGCGGTGTACATACCAGTGGTGCGCAGCTCCATGTACGAAGTGTTCCAGGCTTTTGATATGCCGGACCCCGCGACATCCTCGGGCGATCGCGCTGCCACGGTGGTGGCGCCCCAGGCGCTGTTCATGATGAACGGCACGGTGGTGCTGAAGCACACCAGGACCATGGCGGAGCAGTTGCTCAAGCGGACGGATCTGGACGACGCCGGCCGCATTCGCGATGCATACGAACGGGCTCTTGCGAGGCCGCCGTCGGCGAAGGAAATCGACGGCGCGTTGAGTTTTATCGCGCATGTGGATCGGGCTATGGAAGGCCGGAAAACTGATCCCGCGGAAAGACGCACGTTTGCCTGGCAAAGTTTTTGTAAGGCGCTGTTGTCTTCCAATGAGTTTATATACTTGAATTGAGGCTTCGCGCATGAATGCTCACTGGAACTCTTATCTGAATCGAGCGCTTTCGCGGCGGGAACTGTTGCGGGCGAGCAGCACCGGATTTGGCGCGCTCGCGTTGGCGGCCATGCTCGGCGAGCAAGCTCATGCGGCTACCGCGGGAGCTCAAAGTCCGCTGTCGGTGAAACCTCCGCAGTTCCCTGCGCGCGCCAAGCGCGTCATCTTCCTATTCATGCACGGCGGGCCCTCGCAGGTGGATACGTTCGACTACAAGCCGCTTTTGGTTCGTGATCATGGAAAGCCGCTTCCCTTCAAGCGCCCGAAAGTGGTTTCGAGCGAGACTTTCAATCTGCTGAAATCTCCGTGGGAGTTCAAGCAATACGGCCAAAGCGGGATGTGGGTGAGCGATTTGTTTCCGCAACTCGCCCAGCGTGTGGATGACATCTGCTTTATTAAATCGATGTGGGGATCAAACTCAAGGCACGGCGGCGCGTTGCTCGAACTGCATACGGGCAGCGATACTTTCGTGCGGCCCAGCATGGGTTCCTGGATTACATATGGATTAGGCACAGAGAACCAGAGCATGCCGGGCTTCATCACCATCTGCCCGACGCAGAGCCACGGCGGCGCGAACAATTACAGCTCCGGATTTCTGCCAGCTCCTTACGCGGGCACGCCGATCGGTTCGGTGGGAGTCGCGGCTCGCGACGCGAAGATTCCGTTCATCGCGAATGCGGAAACTCCCCGCGACATTCAACGGATGGAGTTGGATTACCTGCAAACGATGAACCGCGAGCAATTGGCTACAACAGGTCCGGATCAGGCGCTGGAAGGACGAATCGAATCGTTCGAGCTGGCGTTTCGGATGCAGTCGGAAGCTCCCGGATTGCAGGATATTTCTGGCGAGTCCCCGGCAACTTTGAAGCTTTACGGCATCGATAACCGGGTGTCGGAGGATTTTGGACGGCAGTGTTTAATGGCGCGCCGACTTTCGGAAGCCGGCGTGAGATTCGTGCAAGTGAGCCACACCTACAAGTGGGATCAGCATTCCGACCTGCTGCGGGATCATGCGCAAAATGCGCGCGAAGTGGATCAGCCAATCGCCGGATTGTTGCAAGATCTGAAAGCGCGTGGGCTATTCAAGGATACGCTGGTGCTGTGGGGTGGTGAGTTCGGACGGACGCCTACCGCGCAGGGTTCCGATGGGCGGGACCACAATCCGGAAGCGTTCACCATTTGGATGGCCGGCGGAGGTGTGAAACCTGGCATTCAATATGGTTCCACCGATGATTACGGATATTATGCGGTGGAGAATAAGGTCCACTTTCACGACTTGCACGCGACTATTCTTTATCTGCTGGGGATGGATCACACTAAGCTGACTTATCGCTACGCTGGGCGCGATTTCCGGCTGACGGATGTGCATGGCAATGTTGTGAAGGATATTGTGGCCTAGGTTTATTTAACGGTCTCGACACGAGTGTCGAGACGGCACGCAGGAGTATATCTCATGGGCATGCAGCCCATCCAATAGGATGAAAACCTTCGACCAGCGAGTGGGGCGGACCCCCTGGTCCGCGCGGGTCCCCAGGACCCGCTGTCTCAAGCATTGACAAATACCAGCAGCAGGCCGACGTGGGCGTCGGCCGCGGACCAGGGGGTCCGCCCCACTTTGCATTCGTCCATCTGAGGCACGCCACATGCTGGCTAGAGGGCGTAGGCTTCGGCGGCGGTTTCGCCCATGATTCGCGCCTGCTCTGCTTTCGATAGCTTGATAATCGCGTGGTTTACTGTGCCGAACCAGCGTGCGTAGTCTGACGCGCGCAGCAGTACGGGCCAATCCGATCCGTACATGAGGCGGCGCGGACCGAAAGTCGCGAGCACGACATCGATATAGGGCTGCAAGTCCTGCGGCGTCCAGGCTCCAAGATCTGCTTCGGTCACCATGCCGGAGAGCTTGCAATAGACGTTCTCACGCTTCGCCATTTCGCGCATGTTGCGGTCCCATGGCGACAATATTCGCTCCCTGATTAGCGGCTTTGCGATGTGATCCAGGATGAAAATCTGGTTGGGATGCCGGCCCACGAATTCGATGGCGGCTGGGAGATGCCTCTCGAAGATTAGAATGTCATAGCGCAGCCCGAATTCGTGCAGCGCGCTTACGCCGGCGTTGAAATCATCGCGAAGAATGTAGCGGGGATCTGGCTCGTCGTGGATGACGTGGCGCACGCCGCGCAGCCGGCGGTTCCCGGCAAAGCGTTCCAGGTGAGGCTTCACGGCGGGGCCTTCGGTAAGCGGCACCCATCCCACCACGCCGCGAATCAAGGGATGCTTGTCTGCGAGCGATAGCAGCCAGGACGTTTCCTCGATGGTCTGGCGCGCCTGAACCACAACCGTCCCCTCAATGCCGAAGTGATGCATCAGTTCTTCCAGTTGCGGCGGCAGAAAATCCCGCCGTATCACGCGCATCTGAGGGGTGATCCAGCCGTACTCAGCGGCGCTGTATTTCCAGAGGTGGTGATGGGCGTCGATCACTTACTTTCCCCAGTTAAAGCGCCGGCCCAGGATCATTTTCACCAGCAAGTGATCGGTGCCGCCGGTTAGCCCGATGCCGACGCCAAAGTTGAATTCCCAGTTGGGGCTGAGATTCAGGTCGATCGCTGGAAAAATGGCTTGCTGCTGGTCGCGGAGCGGATCAAAACCAGTGATGGAGCCGAGCGCGCCATAATACTCGACGCCGAGCGCGACCTGCTTGGTGACGTCGTAGCTAACCTTGACGTTGGGCGCGAAGGTAACTCCTTTCGGGACCTCCAGCCCGTGGAAGGAACGGTCCACCGCGGGATTGAAGGCCAGGTACCAGGCCCCGAGTTGTTTGTCGACGATGGGCCGGATCTCCCAGGTCCAGGTATCGGTGGAGTAAGAGCGGCGCTGATAGCCGATTTCGGTGGAAAGGCTCACGTTCACCGGCCAATGCCATTCTTCCGGGACGCGGACGCGTGGGCGAATATGATCGCCCACCCATTGGTAGCCCTCTCCGGCGCGGTAGCTCGTGAAGATGTAGAAGCCCGTTTCAAACCAACTGGTGATGCCTTGCGTAATCTCGATCGTTTCATGCAGGGCGTGGTTGTCGGGACGAACTCCATCGACTGCGGTTTTGGATCCTTGAAAGGTGAAGTTCGAATGCAACTCCACCATGGTGTGCAGGGGAGAGACCAGGTCGGCGCCGTAGACTTGCACTTCGTAGTTGTCTTGGGCGCGGATCGGGAGAGCTAGCGGGAGCAGAAACAGCGTCAGAGAGACTTGTCGGGCGAATGGAAGCATGAGCGTAATCTCAATGTTTCCACAATCGCGGGGTATCGCGCTGCGCTAGCGGGTCTCTCGGATGTGTTGCTCGGCGCGCACCCAATCGTCGCCGGGCGAGCCTTCCGGACAACCTCGCTGTTGCCAGTAGAAGTACGCAAGAGTGGCGATTCGTTCGTGTTCCAGTGCTGCTAGCAGCGAGTTAAGATCCGGGTAAGTTGGGGTGTCTGGTTCTTGAACGGTGGTGAGGGATGTGGGCGCTTCTTTTTCAAAAGCAGGCGCCGTGGCGGCGCCACTATCGTGTTCGAAATCCATAGCAGTCTCCTTAAAATCAGTGCCGACGTTCTCAGCGCGGAGAGCTTGCTCCATTGCGATAGCCGCTCTGTTGGGAGAGAATTAAAACTATCCGCCTACATTATATCAAGAGTGACCGCAAAATATGAGAGTTTTTGGGGAGCTAGGGGGCTGCACACGCTCCCTTCCGGTCGCGGCTCGGCTTCAGATACGATAAACACATGCAAACCAGCCGGCGCAACTTTATTGGCACGGGACTCGGAGTCCCCTTGATCCTGGGAGCTTCAAACAAATCTGAAAGCTCGAAACCGATTCTCGGCGAGGGAGAGCATAAATACGAAGCCACCCACGATTGGGGGCTGCTGCCCGCCAACATTCGTTACGGCAACACGCATGGTGTCTGCAAAGACGCACAGGGACATATCTATGTTCACCACACGGTCAATGCGTCGAGCGAAAGCAACGACAGCATGGTGGTGTTTGACCAGCATGGCAAATTCGTCAAATCGTGGGGCAAGGAATTTAAAGGCGGGGCGCATGGACTGCACATCCTGCAGGAGGGGACGCAGGAGCTCCTTTATCTTTGCGACACGCAGCGGGGCGTAGTGGTGAAGACTACGCTCGCGGGCGAAGAGGTTTTCACGATTGGCTATCCGAAGGAATCGGAACAATACAAGCCCGGTGTGGATGGTAAGGCGATCAAGTATAGTCCCACCAATCTGGCCGTGGCTCCGAATGGCGACTTGTATGTTGGGGACGGCTACGGGTCGAGCTTTATCAATCAGTACAACCGCAAAGGCGAGTACATCCGGACCTTCGGCGGTTTAGGCGCTGAGCCGGGCCAAGTGTCGTGCCCGCACGGAATTATTTGCGACGTGCGCGGGCCCGCGCCGGTTTTGATAGTGGCTGATCGCGCCAACCATCGGCTGCAGCGTTTCACTTTGGAAGGCAAGCACGTGGATTTCGTGAGCGGAGTGAATCTGCCGTGCCACTTCAATATTTTTCGCAATGGCGACGTGGTGCTTCCCGATCTAGGCGCGCGCGTGACGCTGCTGGATAGAAATAACCAGGTGATCCTGCATTTGGGCGAAGATACTTCGAACACGTGGGGCGAACTTCGCAAGCAGCCTCGAGACAAGTTTATCGCGGGCAAATTCGTGTGCCCGCATGGCGCGTGTTTCGATCATGCCGGGAACATATTTGTTGTGGAGTGGGTGGAAGTGGGCCGGGTGACGAAGCTGCGTAAGGTGGCTTAGTTCTTCGGTTCTTCGGTTTTTCGGTTCGGTGGCTTGGAGTGTCTTTCGGGATCGAAGAGCTGTTTTCAGTTGAGCGACCGCATTTCGAAAAAGGTGAAGACTGCGCCGCCGGCCAATGCGGCTAAGGCGAACATCAGGATCAAAGACTCCTGCCAGTTCAGCGCTCCGAGCATTCCAAGCATAAACCCGGCGTTGGCGCCGGCAATCGCTGCCAGCGAATACCAAACGTAGCGTCCCTTTGCGTCGTTACGAAACTTCTCTTTCAGTACAGGTGTCATGGTTCCCTCTCACAGGAACAGACGTGCCACCTGCCTGCGTCTCAGGTAAAACGTTTGTAAAAGCCTTGAGAACAAGCACCGACTCCCTTACGGTCGCGGTTCGGAAACAATCGGAACAAGCACCGACTCCCTTACGGTCGCGGCTCAGAACGACCACAGGACGCTGCTGTAGGCAGTGGTTGCGCGATAGGCGTGATCCGGAAGGAAATCCTGACCTGTGAAGAAATCCTCGTGGTAGCCGTAGTATTGATATCCGGCGTTCCACCGTACGCGATTTGAGATCTTAACGGAAACGCGGCCTAGCGGCGACAAGTACTTCATTGGAAACGTTTGCGCAGCCTGGAACTCTGGGATCGTAGTTCCAAATCCGGTTCCTAACGGATTGTTGCGGCCATCGCCAGTATCCTGAATGTGGCTGTAGCCGGCGTACAAATCGACCCGCTTGCCGAGCGCGAAACGCAGGCCGATATTTCCCGTGTGCAGATTGCTGATGTAGAGCGAGTACTGGTTCTGAAGCAGGTCTCCCGAGTCGAAGAAGGAAAGGCCGCCCAGAGTGTCCAGGTGCAGCTTCACGTAATCGGCATTGAACGAGAGCCATCCGAGCGGCGCCCACGAGAAGTTGGCGGCATACGTTCTGGCGTGGGAACTGAAAGCCGTGAGCGAGATCGAATCGTTGTTGTAATTGGTTTGCGCGTAGGCCGAGAGCATTAGACTTTTCTTTTTGTATTGGACCCGCGCGTTCAGCGTCTGATAATTCTTGTCGCTCTTGGGAGCGAAGGGGCGATTGGCGTGGCCCACTTCGCCGCTCAGTAGGATGGTGAGCGGTGCAAGCGGCCGGGCTCTCACGCCGAACACGCCCGCGTTCAAAATGTTGGTTTGCTCATAAAGCGGCGCGCCCAGCGTGAGGATGCTGCCAATGGACCGGTCCGAATAATCATATCCGGCAAAGAAACCGATCCATTTCCGGAACTGGTAGTTCAAATCGGTTCTATTAGTGATGGTGCGGATGCCGAGGTATTGAAAGTCCTGAGTTACGAACTGCCCGGTTCCGTTGTTCAACTGAAGGAATTCGTAGTCGCCCTCCGTCCTAATGTTGTAAAGACCGGTGCTGTTGGTAAGCGTGAGCTTTGGTCCTAGAAGAAACGTGATTGACAAATTGCCGGTGGCCGCCGGGCGATTGCCCGTCCCCATGGTCACCACCTGAAACACGCCCAGATTAGGACCGGCAGCAGGGAGAAAGGGGCTCTGATCCGACACATAGGCCCTGCGCGTGCCCGTATAGGTAAAGCGGCCGTTCAGGTTGAACCATTTCTTGTTGGTGAAGAGCCCCACGCGCCAATACGGGCTGGTGCCGTGATAGGGATTTGTGAGTAGCGTGGTAGGCGTGCCGCTCACTGCGGGCGGCGTCAGGAAGTCTTCCTTGAAGTCCTGCCAGCCGTGCATCCAGTTGACGGTCACTCCGAAAAGCTGAAATTCATTTCCCAAGCGGTATTCGTTGGTCGCATCCCGCAGCGACGTGAACCCGGTGGTATCCTGGCCGGCCACGGCGGGCGTTTGAGTGGTTGCAAAGATGCCACCGACGTTAGTGATCTCAGGACCCTCCTGCACGGAGCGCGAATATCCGATGAAGAATTTGATCTTCGATTGCGGGAACAGAGTGAGATCGTCATCCTGAGAGGTGAAGCGCGTGTCTCGAAAATTCCCGCCCGATTGGCCCGCGCTGGTGAGTCCGGGATTGTAATAATCGTTCAACCGCCAGGTCATATCGAACCGATAGAGGTTGTTTTTGGCGATGCGCAGCGTGGCGGATTCGTAAGGATCGCCTCCCAGGCCTACAGTGGTGAGCGTGAGTTCGTCGAAATACTTGCCATGACCATCGCGCGAGTACATACCGAAGGAGCTTCCGAGCAGACGCACGCCGCTGTCGTAGTTCACCTGGCTTTTGTACGCTTCCGGATCGCCACCCACGGAGACGAAGCGGTAGCCGGTTTCGAATGAGTTCACGATGTTGTAGTCCGATGTGTTGTCGCCGGACGGCGGACCAACGGGAACCTGGGTGGGCGTTACCACGTGTTGCGCGCAACACGCGCCTGCGGTGAGTACTGCAAAGATAAGAGTCTTCATTGGGCGCCTCATTTCAAAAAGAACGCGCTCGTGTTGGACCCGTGAATATGGCTGTGACAGTTGGTGCAGTTCTGATAAAGCGGCGACCGCAGGTTATGAAATTGGAAGGGAACCGGAGCTCCCTGGGCGGTCCTGCCAAAGCCGGGGGCGCCGTTATGACATTCCAGACACATGGTGAATACTACAGGCCGTCGCAGCAGCCGAGAATTTGGCGAGCCGTGCGGATAATGGCAGATTTCGCAGCCTTCGACACGAACCGGAGGGTGCTCATAAACGAAAGGACCGCGTTTTTCTGCATGGCATTTGATGCAAGCCTCCTCGTTGCCGTCGACCTGTTTCACCATGGAGTTTCGGCTGGCTGTTCCCCAGGTGGGCGCGAACGTTCCGTGCGGGTTATGGCAATCGCTACAGGTCATGACGCCTTCGTTGACGCGATGCTTGAACGGCATGGAGAATTGGGAGCGAACGTCGGCGTGACATCCGTAGCACAGCTCCGATTGCACTTTCGCCAGCAGAAACTTGGGCGTCGCAGAAGTGTGGATGGAGTGGCAACTGGTGCACACCACATCGTTTTCGGTGTGGGCTGAGCTCCGGATGTTGGCGCGGGAAAGTGTCTGGGAGTGGCAGCGCAGGCAGTTGTCCAGGATTTTTCTGGGCTCGAGCTGGGAAAAAGCGATAATCGTCGCCTTTCCGCCGTGGGCTTCGATGTGCGCTTGCCCCGGACCGTGGCAGCCTTCGCATCCCGTATGTTCGGGCGTCTCCTTGCCGGAGGCGACGCTCTTGAAGTGCGGATTCTTGAAGAATTTAGACCAGACGTCGGGATGGCAGGTCTTACAAGGTTGGCTGCCTACGAATCCGGTCGCGGAGTCTCTCGGCGCCAATGAGGCTGGTGGCTGCTGCGCCGCCAGGGCGGGCAATGCGGCGGCCAGGACCGGGAATAAAAGCGCTCGAATTGCAGTCATGATCCATTGGACGCGCTAGCTGGGGCTTTCCGCAAGCACCTGGCATGAGATTAAAGTAAAGCTTTTGTGAAAGTATTATGACTTACGCCTGTGCCGGCGGGTGCCCGGCTAGCCATCGCGAGCACAAATGCATTGACTATGGGAGAGTGTTCGCCGCGTAACGCACGGCGCTCGTGTTGGAACAGAGTCGCCACAAAGAATGGGTGCGTTGTTAGCTCGACTCCACGCAAATTGCCAGCCAGATCGCGGGCCACGGGCTGAAAACCGTTTTCCAGAAACACCGGCTCAAATTCCGGATTCACGCCGAAATTGCAATGATACCCTTCCGTGATGCGCTCGACTCCGTAGGCGCGGCGGACGATGCCGCTGGGTGCAAGCAGGAGTTCTTCCGTCTGTTCCACCAGAGAGCAGGCCAGTCTGGTAATCACAAGCTGGGCCGCATCGGGTGCGGTTTCCTGATGGTCGGCGGTCCGGATGCCACAGACATTGCGGGCATATTCGATGAGCGCGTACTGGAATCCTGCGCACGTTCCGAGAAAAGGGACGCCGTGTTCCCTGGCATATCGGATCGCAGCAAAGGCCCCGTCGTCATTCGCATAGGGGCCGGCTGGAACACACCAGATGCCGTCGAATTCCGCGAACTCTTCATCCCGGCCAGTGATCGACGATGTATGGGTCCAAACTGGCTCGACCTCTACCCCGCCTGCCAAAGCTGCCAGTCGCAACGCCTCCGGAATGGCCTGGTGGGCGATCACCGAAGGATTGTAGTCGCCAATGAGGGCGACGCAAAGAGGCGTCATCAGCTTTCATCTTATCCGCACTTCGATACTTTGTTCAATTTCCGCCGTTCGGAAGTGTGCGCCTTTTGAGGGTAAAGCCGATCCGCGACCGGAAGGGCGTGATACCATGAACCCGCCCGGAACTAGAACCACTCGTGGTAGCGCTTCCTGGCGGTCGCGGCTCGGTAAGACTTTCGAACCGTGAGCGTGAGCGACCGGCGGTCGGTCGGAGCGCAAACGAACTGCGTACTTTAACGACATTGAGTCTGGTGAACCACCCGAGAACCACCACCAAAACGTGAACAGCAGCGGTTTCTGGTTGGGAACAAAACCACTTTGCCATGGCCCGTGGATTGCTATTTCACGCTAGCGGGTCCGCGGACTCCCAGCCGCAGGCTTATCTGAAACTGCGGTTCGAAGTTCAAGATAAATAAAGGACTCGCCAAACTCGAAGATGGAGGCGTAGTAGAAAGGAGAGTTGTTGCCATGTTAGCAGCAGCTATCGAGAAAAATGCTTATGCCGTAGCTTTGGAAAATTTCGATATCGCAGCCGACGCGCTGGGTCTCGAAACGGACGTTCGTGAAATGATCAAATACCCGGAGCGTATTCTGATGGTCACGCTGCCGGTTCGAATGGACAACGGCCACATTCGCAGGTTTGAAGGCTACCGCGTACAACACAGCACCGTTCGCGGTCCGGCCAAAGGTGGCATTCGCTATCATCCCAACGTAACTCTGGACGAAGTCAAAGCCCTGGCCACCTGGATGACCTGGAAGTGCGGAGTTGTAAACATCCCGTTCGGAGGTGGAAAAGGCGGGGTCACTTGCAATCCGAAAGATATGACGATGACGGAGTTGGAGCACCTCACCCGCAGATACACGAGTGCGATTCTTCCTATGATTGGACCGAAGCAAGACATCCCCGCTCCGGATGTCTATACCAATCCGCAAACCATGGCCTGGATCATGGACACCTACAGCATGACCAAGGGGTATCCGGTTCCGGGCGTAGTAACCGGCAAACCGATCGCTCTGGGCGGATCACTGGGACGTAACGAGGCCACAGGCCGCGGAGTTTTCTACACGACTCTATCCGCCTGCGAACACCTGCATCTTCCAGTGAAAGATGCCCGAGTGGTTGTGCAAGGCTTCGGAAACGCAGGTTCCATCGCGGCGAATCTGCTGCATGGCGCGGGCTGCCGGGTGACTGCGGCCAGCGATTCCACTGGCTGCATATACAACAAGGCTGGCCTGGACATGCCCAAGCTGATGCTGCATAAGGAGCGCACTGGCAGGGTTTCAGGCTTTCCCGAAGCTGAACCAATCACGTCCAAGGAACTGTTCCGAATGGAGTGCGAGATTCTGATTCCCGCAGCCTTGGAGAACGCCATCGATGAAGACAACGCAATCGGCGTGAAAGCAAAAATCATCGCCGAGGCTGCAAACGGTCCTGTTACGCCGGAAGCCGACCGGATACTCGAGAGCAAACGGGCGTTTCTGATTCCGGACATCCTCTGCAATGCGGGAGGCGTCACGGTCTCCTACTTCGAATGGGTCCAGGATGAGCAACATCTATTCTGGGAGTCTCAGGACGTTTACAATCGCCTGGAACGCGTCATGAAGACCGCGTTTGGCGAGGTGTTGAAGATCCATAAGGATCACCGCGTCACAATGCGGACGGCGGCCAACATGCTGGGCGTCGGACGTGTCGCGGAAGCGATCAAGTTACGCGGGCTGTATCCATAGCAGACAGCGCAGGCACGGGCTGGGCCACTGCTCATCGAAGCCGGGGCTCAGGCTGGGCACCAATGTCGGCCTGCTAAACTTGTGTTCTGGCTCCTGTGGTTGCCAGCTTCGGTTGACTTTCCATTGGTTCTGTACGAATCAACAACCCTGCCATGTCGGACAGCTTCCTCCGCCTGATTCCCGAACAGCCAGAGTTTGCGTCATCCGCGGAGGCAGGGCAAACGGCAATCGGCATATTGAAAGTGCTGATGCCCAGTGCGGCCGCTGTTAACACACACGTATTTCAAGAAATTCGGTTCGTGGACCCGGGCATTAACTTCGAGCGCGTCCTTTGTCCTCATTGCAGAGAGGTGATCACTGATCATTGGTCGGGCTGGATGGACGATTCTTCAAAATCCCGGTTCACACAGCGACGGATCGTGTTGCCATGCTGTAAGAAAGAATCGGACTTAAGCGATCTAGTGTATGAATGGCCGGCTGGCTTTACAAGATTCGTGCTGGAAATTGAAAATCCTAAACCCGCAGAATGGTTGCCAAGTGAGGTGCACAAGAGGGAAGCACGCACCACGTCCTCCGGCTACCCATTCAAATGACAATCGAGGCTGGTTGCTCGGGGTTCGTCACAGCGAACCCTTCGAGTGTAGCCACTCGGCAGAGTCTCTGGTCGGCTGCGACGAACACTGTTGCAAGTCCGGCCCGCTTGAGCCCGAGAGCGACTGAGAGTTGTAGGGCATCGAGAGTGCGTAGTGCTTCGACAGCGCCATGGTTGACGAGCAATTCTCTAGCGCGTCGAAAATGCTCGTCGTTAACAGCGGCGACCAAAAGCCGGCGCCGGCCCAGATCAGCGTGAAGCCGGCGGCGCGCGGTCAAAACGCTTGATGGTCGATTTCTCCCATTCGCACCTGCAGTGCAAGAGCAGATTCCATTTCTACAAGGGCGAGGCGAGAGATTATGTGTTTAGAAGCCGGTTCAGAGAGAACGCGATCGAGGAAGTCACTGCCGACCTCTTACGATAGACCTTGGCCAAGGCGCTCGTATCGAAGAAGTAGTTCGGCAATTATCGCTCTCGGCGCTCTTCAAGTACAGCTTCCGAAAGCGAGCCGCGGATCGTCGATAGGGCTCGCCTCACCTCATCGAGGCCGATATCATCCCCCGCGGCGTTCGACCACTCCTCAGGAGAAATCAATAGCGGATGATTCGGCGACACATCCAACACGTCGGAAATGGTGACGGTCACCTGCTGCCGTTCTCCGAGCAGGAGCGGCTCCAAGGGATGGAGAACTCCGTTCTCATACACCGCCTGAACCGTCTTCTCCATGCTCTTAGTCTAGTTGATCATCGCCGTCAGCGCCCGTGTCGCACCCAAGCTTGCCGGACGAAGCTGAGCTTCGCTGGCCGGCCCAGCCATGGTTTCCGAACCATTTCCGCCTGCCGACGGACTGGTTCCGGAACGCGAGCTGTGAGGGAACTGAGACTTCCACCTCGGTCCCGGCGGAGGCGCTGGTCATAACATGCCGGCGCGCCCCAATTCGATCCGCCCGCTCACGCATCCCGGAAAGCCCCCAATGCCCATCCCGGCCGGTTTCGAAGACGTTGGAGTCAATCCCGCAGCCATCGTCGCGGACCATAATGCCCAATCCTTTGGAACAATATTTCAGTTCGATCTCGATCTTCTTCGCGCGCGAATGCCGGAACGCGTTGATGAGCGCTTCCCGGCCGATTCGATAAACCTCATCCCGGAGCAGCGGATGCAAGGGCCTGCGTTCGCCGTCGACGATGACGCGAAAGTCAACGTTCTCGCGCACGTGCTGTCCGGTGACCAGTCCTGCTGAATCCGTGAGAAAGCATCTTCGTCCAGGATGAGCAACATCTATTCTGGGAGTCGCAGGACGTTTATAATCGCCTGGAACGCGTCATGAAGACCGCGTTTGGCGAGGTGTTGAAGATCCATAAGGATCACCGCGTCACAATGCGGACGGCGGCCAACATGCTGGGCGTCGGACGTGTCGCGAAAGCGATCAAGTTACGGGGGCTGTATCCATAGCAAGGCGCGGGTAGAGCTGGGCCGCTGCTGATCGAAGCGGAGGCCCAGCCTGACGGCCGATATTGCGTGCTGGTGGAGCTAAGCGGCAAATTTAGTGCCTGGCGGCGCCGGTGTACCTGGGATCAACCTGTCCTGGAAATGGTTGGACCTTCCTTTTCAGGGTCCGGAAGTGATGGCGGCGAAAGCATACAGCGAAACTAGCTGCATCGCAACGCACCACCCAGCCAACCGCAACGAATTGGAGAGGAATGCGCCCGTCCAAGAGTGAAGGCCAGTCCATACGTACTTCCAGTTCTGCACCCACGCCGAGTTCATGTTGAGAATCAACCAACGCGCCACCACTACTCAGATTTACAGCCCGGCCAACTCCGGAGTAGAACTTTCGGCCAAGTCGGCCAAGAGTGTGGTAGCGGACCGATAGCACGAGTGGATAGCGTACCTTCGACCGGCGTTCCATCGCAATCAATTGAAGGGGAGATCCCGTTCCATGATCTTGTTCTTTGAAATGGGACACTTCTGTGGGGCTGGTCATCAGAGCCGGTCTTGTTCCTGTGCACTCTCTGACGGACGCAGCACCTGGGCCACCCTGCCAAGCAGGTCAACGTGGTTGAAAGGCTTCGCCAGGCAGCCAAAATGGAGGTTAAGGCGCGGAGTATCGCCCGACATAAACAGAACCGGCAAATGTGAGTCGAGCTGAAGAACACGATCGGCCAGGTCCGGGCCGTTCATCTTGGGCATCCTCACATCAGTTAGCAAAAGCGCGATAGTGGGTTGGTGCTTTTTATAGACACGCAGGCCTTCTTCTCCGTCGTCAGCAGTGACCACCGTGTATCCCGCGTTCTCCAGGAACATTCTCACGAGCGCGCAGATATTGAAATCGTCCTCGACGACCAAGATCGTTTCGCGCAGCATATCGGCTTTTTTCGCCAACATTCTCCTCGGGAATCAACGTTCTCCGCGGGTACGGGGCAAGTCTCTGGACTTGCGCCGTTCCCAGAGATTATCAGGGAAACACCCGTCCAGTCTGTTCAAAAGTGCTCACTTCCCTGTGTGTCTGGAGGAGGGCGAGTGAAGCGCGGCGGTAGAGACGCCAATGACGAAGGTGTGTTCCATTGTGAGCATCATTCGAAAACGGAAACGTGTACGATTCCTATATGGACGAACTGCTAAACGGGTACGCTACCACCGCCACGGCGTATGCCGGCGCAGTTCAGGAATTGAAGTTGCTTTCCCAGACGCGGCACACTCGCAGCTCGTACTTGGCAGCGCTCGAAGTTGTCGAAAAAGCTTGGCAGGAATGCGAACTCGCAAGGATGGATTATCGACCGCCAGGACAGTAAGCACGATAATCGAGCTTCTTTCGCCTACCTGGCGCTAGTTAGTCCCCTGAGTCATGAAGGACGACATTCAGCAGCGAGCTGTGAACTTCCAATCCACCGTTGTATTCGATGAATCCCAATTTGCGAAACCTGTTCATGAAAAAGCTGACTCTCGAGCGAGTGGTGCCCACGATCTCAGCCAACGTTTCCTGGCTGATCTTGGGAATCACGGGCTCCGCTTTACCTTCCTTGCCGAAGTTCGCCATCAGCAGCAGCACGCGCGCCAGCCGCTTTTCGCTGGAGTTGAATAACAGATCCACCAGATCCTCCTCGATCCGAATATTACGGGAGAGCAGGTACTGGAGGAACAACTCAGAAAAGGCGGGCTCGTCGTGGAGCAGACCGATCACACTCGGCTTTTCCAGCCGCATGATTGAGCACTCTGACATGGCGGCGGCGCCGGCCATGCGCAACGGTTGGCCGGCCAGGCAACCTTCGCCAAAGAAGTTGTCGGCCCCCAGAATGGCGACCACCGCTTCCTTGCCTTGTTTGGAGACAACCGTGAGCTTGACCTTGCCGGTTTGAATGTAGAAGATGGCGTCGGCAGGATCGCCTTGCGAGAAAATCCTTTGATTCTTTTTGTAATCCGCCAAGGTCCTACCTTTACCAACCTTGGCCAGAAACGCCTTGGGTTCGAAAGCCGCCTTCGTGGCTCGTTTCATACGGCAGACTTCCCTTCTACACTTATTATATACAAGTATTATACAAGCGCCGAAGCCAGTACGGAACCGTTCAGTCAGCTTTCGATTCTGGTTTTTGGCTTCGCTGGCTTGCCCGGCCATGGTTTCCGAACCATTTCCGCCTGCGGACGGACTGGTCCTGGAACGCGAGCTGTGAGGGAACTGAGAGTTCTACCTCGGTCCCGGCGGAGGCGCTGGTCATAACATGCAGGCGCGCCCCAATTCGATCCGCGCGCTCACGCATCCCGGAAAGCCCCCAATGCCCATCCCGGCCGGTTTCGAAGACGTTGGAGTCAATCCCGCAGCCATTGTCGCGGACCATAATGCACAATCCTTTGGACGAGTACTTGAGTTCCATCTCGATCTTCTTCGCACGCGAATGCCGGAACGCGTTGATGAGCGCTTCCCGGCCGATTCGATAAACCTCATCCCGGAGCAACGGATGCAAGAGCCTGCGTTCGCCGTCGACGATCACGCGAAAGTCGACGCCCTCTCCCAGATGTTGCCCGGTGACCAACTCCTGCTGAATCCGCGAGAAAGCATCTTCGAGATCCAGGGACGCGCTTTGTGACGTGCGCAGACCTCGAACGGCGTTCCTGCCCTCGTCGATTACTTGCCGCATCAGCTCCAGCGCTCGGGTCAGTGTCGGCTTTACGCTGGAATCCTCGGGCAAGCGGTCCGTTGCGACATGAACCTGCATGGAAGCGCTGAGAAAACCCTGCAGCAGAGTATCGTGCAGCTCCTGTGCGATGCGGGTTCGCTCAGCCAGCCGCTCCTGAGACCTTACGTAAAGCCGTCTTGTGAGCTGATGCAACCGGATGCGGTAGACAGCCAGAATGCAAGCCATGCACACCACAACCGCGGCTAATCGGAACCACCAAGTCTGCCAGAACAAAGGACCGACTTCAAATGCAAGCGCGCCTTCATTGGTGTTCCAAACTCCATCCGGGTTCGTTGCCATAACCCGGAATTTATAGTGATGCGGTGGAAGGTTGGTGTAGCCGGCTTCCCGCGCCGCCGTTGGATCGCTCCAGGCGCTGTCGTATCCCTCGAGCCGATACCGGTAACGAACGCGATCCGGAACGGAAAGACTCAACCCGGAGTAGCTGAACGTGATTCTCCGATGGCCGCCCGGAATATGAATAGCACTGCCCATTCGGATTGGGTCGCCATCCGCCGAGATTGTCTGAACGTGAACGATGGCCGGAGCTGAAGTTCTAGTCAGCCGGGCAGGGTCAACCACCGAAATTCCACGATTCAGCGAAAACCAGATTCGGCCGGCCGAATCGGCGACCACGGACCTGTGTCTCTTTACACCTTCCAGACCACGCAGGCCATCGGCGAGCCCATACTCGCGTAGGTCGCCTTGGTCTAGCGTTCCGTTCAAAAGCTTTTCGCGATTCACTCGCAACACATGGCTGGATGTCGCCATCCACAGCGAACCGTGCCGATCCTCCGCCACACCGAATATCTGTGCGCGGAGCGCCGCGGGGCCACTCACTGGAATATGAAACCCACCGCTGGCGCGAAACGCAAGGCCAGCGGCGGTTCCAACCCAGAGCACGCCAGTAGAGTCTTCCAGAAGGCAGTTAATGTTTTCAGAAGGCAGAGCTTCGGAGATTGCGTAGGTTCGCCAGCGGCCATTCGAAAGCGTGCTTAAGCCGTTGGGCGTTGCGAACCACATGGTTCCGTCAGATCCTTCGAGAATGGAGACAACGGTGTTAGATGCCAGGCCATTCGCAATCGTATAGTTTGTGAAGCGCCCGTTTTTGAGCAAGCTCACGCCGGCGCTGAGGGTCCCCGCCCACACCGAACCATCGCGAGAGAGATAGACCGAATAGACGCTATTCTGAGCCAGGCCGTCTGCTTGCGTATAAGTCTTGGCCGTGAACGAACCATGCTCATCCGCGAGATGGGTCAGCCCGCCGCTCTGCCTGCCAACCCAAATTTCCCCTTTCGCCCCTGCTATCGAGTAGACAACATCCCGGTCCAGTCCATCTTTGGAAACGTGGCCGCGACGTTCACCCTTGACCCACCACAACCCCCCGCTGACAGGTGCAAACCACGTGCGGTTTTCTGAGTCGACGAAAACCGGATTGCTACCGTCGGTCGGGAGGCCCTCCGGACCCGAATATGTCACAAAAGCGCTGTCGCGGAGGCGTTCGATGCCATCCGAACCTCCAATCCAGAGGTTTCCTTCACGGTCTTCAAAAACCGCGGTTACGGCCTCATGCGTCACGCCCTCATTTTCCTGGAGCGAGGTCACGCCTTGAGAATTAAGCCTGAGCAGCCCCTCGGAGTCCGTCCCTACCCAGATATTTCCATCGCGATCTCGGGCCATCGCCAGTGCCTGAAAGTGGTTTCGAAACCCAGGTGTGCGTACCGGGGTGAGTTGGCTCCCATTCCAACGCACAATACCGTTGTCCGTGCCCACCCAAAGATCCCGATCGCCGTCGTGTAGCAGACAATCCACCTTGAGATCGGGCAAATCCTTCCGGACCGGCGTAGTCTTGCCGCCGCTTAAGCGAAAAAGTCCTGCGTCCCGAGTTCCCATCCAGACATCGCCGCTCGGGGTTTGAGCTAAGGAAATAACGGGCGAGCGGGGTAACTCATCGGCGGTGGCCAGCCTTCGAAACGTGCCGTAGTGCAGCTCAAAGGCGCCATCCTCCATTTTCGAGACCAGAAGTTCCCCTGTGTTCGACTGGCTAATCGCCGAAATGTTTGTGTACGGCCCCTCGTCGAGCCTCGGCCGTTCGAACACACCGTCCCGATAACGCATCAGGATCTGGTTTGACAACAATATCCATAGGCTGCCGTCGGCGGCGGGTGTCAGGCCAAGAATCGGGGTGACCGGAAGAACCCCGGAAGGGTCCTCAATGAGCTGAAAACTCCATCCATCGAAACGAACCAGACCGGATTCGGTACCGATCCACAGATAACCATCGCGCGTCTGAGCAATGGCATACAACGGGCCCTTGGGAAACCCCTGCTCTGTTCCCCAATGGTCGCGAACATACTGCGACATCGCCCGATTTGGATCGATGGCGAAAGCCGAGTGGATCAAGCAAAAAGCTGCAATGCCGGCCAGCAGCCCGCGGATTGTACGGTGAACGGCGCGCGCGTTACGGCCGGAATTCGAACTTCTCAATGATCACCTCTGCATCGTGCCGCAACGGGTTCCGCTTGCTCTTGTACATATAGAAGTTCAAATGGATCCTCTCGTTAGCAGGAGAGGGAATCCCCGAAGTGAAGACATGCTGCGCAACGAAATTGCTCCCCATCTTCGATTGAGAGCCACGCGCTGTCCTGAACGAACCACGTCCGGGCTCCCAGATCATCCAATGCGTGAGGAGCCCGGCGGGCGCAAGGAATCGAACGGAGTTCGCCGCAACGAAGTACGGCTGGACGACATATTGCGCGTTCTTGTCCTCCGGCTCACCCCAGCGGCTGATTTCAATATCCATTTCGCGCGAAGGCGCCGCGTCATCCCACGTGAAAAAGGAGAGCACCGCGGCGGGTTCCAAATGGGAGACGTCCCGCACCACAAATCGGTACGATCCATATCCCAGGCTGCGAGTCAGCTTTACTTCGGCACTCCTCCACTGCTCACCGAGCTTGGAAATGCGCAGATGAAGCAATCCGGCCGGGTCTCGCCATGCGTTGGACTGATCGAAGAAATTCAGACTGCCGGCGCGGTCACTCGCGGAGTTTCGAATTTCCCATTGATACCCACTGAAGGTGAGTGTCTTGGGAGGAGAGGCGGGCTTGGAACCTTCCACGCTGGCGATGGCCAGTATTGGCCCACCCTTGTTTGGCAGCGCAGAAATGGTGGGCAGTGGATGAAAACGCGAATCAACCAGCAGCGCGGCATAGGCGGATCCAGGATGTGTCAAACTCTTCCATGTGGAATCCGGCTGGATTGTAGTGAAAGGCTGGTTGGCGAACGGCTGCACCCACCACATTCCGCTTCGTGCAAACAGTACAATCTGTAGGCCCGGCCGAAAGCCGGAAACGCGTCCTTCGATTGCCAAAAGCTTTTCGGGATCGCCGTCGCCGGCAGTGGGGACCCGGCTGAACTGGATGGAAGGCTCGGCACCGTTGCGTACGGCGTGGCAGCTGTTCAGGACAAGGGAAACTAGAATCGAGAGGCTGAGTGTGAGAACCCTTGAAAAAATCGGCGCAGGCACCGACTCCCTCACGGTCGCGGTTCGGTAACGCTCTCTAAACATACGGCATTCTTTCCGAACCGCGAGCGTAAGCGACCGGTGCATTTGAATTTTTCACGGATTCTCACGGTCGCGGTTCGGTAACACTCTGCGTATTCACGGCTTCCGAGTCTGAGTTTCAAATACTACCTTTCCAGCCGTCGCTCGGACGCGATTGTACGCCGTCGCGAATGCGTCCAGCGAATATCTTTCAGCGATACGAGGCCGACTGAGTGAGCCGTTGTCGAAAAGCGGTCTCAACTGGTTGAGGATTGCCGCTGCTTTCACGGGATCTCCGAACCTTTGAATCTGCCAGCCTTTCATCACTGAATCTTTAGCCATGAGCACCACATTGTGGTATCAGAGATCCGGCGGGCGAGGCGAAGGTCGAGGGATGATGATCTCGCGCCGTCCGAACAATCGGGCATCGATCGATATGGCGCCTGGGCCGAGAAGCACGATGGCGCTGGCCACGGTGATGACGAGGATTCCGCATAATCTTCCCTCGATTAGATTAGGCACCGGGGAAGGAATCCACGAGAACAGAATGCCTGCGCAGCCCAGCGCGGCGATGGCGCTTCCAGCCGGAGTGAGAAACCCCAGCAACAGCGATGCGCCACAAGCGATCGCCACCGAACCGGTCATCCAAGTGCCGGCCGCCGGATTGGCTGAACCAGTCAGATAGGACGCTCCTTCACTGAGCGCTATCATGCTAACCGCCGCCCGCAAAAGGAGCAGCCCAACTCCTGGCCAGCCGCCCGGAAATGTCGAAAAAAGCCTCTGCAGCTCGCGCCTCCTGGGTGTTCATCGCGAGCACCTGATTCAATGTTAGAGGGAGCAATCGCGAGAAGAATCCCCACGACTCGGAATTTTTTCATAACACTATAGTGTTATCGCTGACAAAGAGCCGGTCAGAATTGGATGATGCCGCGCCGGACCCCGATCGCAACCGCTTGCGTGCGATCACTGGCGCCCAGCTTATCCATGATGTGCTTGATGTGAACCTTGACAGTCTCTTCTGAGATGAAAAGCTTCTCCGCGATGTCGCGATTGCGGTTTCCACCGGCAATGTGGCGAAGCACATCGATCTCACGCCCGGTTAGCTCCTCGTCGCTCATATGCTCAGCCAGGTGGGCCGCCACCTCTGGAGGAACGCGCTTTTTCCCAGCGTGGACCTGGCGAATCACCTCCACCAGCTCGCGTGGCGGCATGCTCTTGAGCATATAGCCCCGAGCGCCTGCTTCGAGGGCCCGTTGGATCTCCACATCGCCCTCAAACGTCGTCAGCATGATGATCCGGGCTTCGGAGAACTCCGTGCGAATGGCGATTAACGAGTCGATGCCGCTCATGTCGGGGAGTCTCAGATCCATGAGCGTAATGTCCGGCCGGAGCTCCCGGAACTTTTGAATGCCTTCGCTACCGCTGGATGCATCCGCCGTCAGGACCATATCCGGTTGGTCGTTGATGATGGCAGCGATCCCTTCCCGGAGAAGCGGGTGATCGTCAACGCTCAACACCCGGATTTGTGCCTGATCGGTCATTTGCCACCTATAACTATCGAGCTTCTGACTCGGCAAAACATCACCCGATCGAGTAGTTTTTCTTTACCGCGGACAAGTTTTTAGCGGTGGCGGCTGCCCAAGTGTCGGGTAAGATTCAAGCTCACCCCATCGTGTTATATCGTTAAACCCCTATTTAGGGTTTCGGGGAAGGATGGTTCTGCTGCACAATCTCAACATCAGCGGAGTCCGCTGGAATTCAATCACGAAGGAGAGAATCACATGGACAAAATCACAATCAAAGATGGCACGGAGATCTATTACAAGGATTGGGGAGCCGGACAGCCGATCGTCTTCTCTCACGGCTGGCCACTGACCGCGGACGACTGGGAAGGGCAGATGCTGTACTTCGGGCAGCGTGGCTATCGCGTTATTGCGCACGACCGACGAGGTCATGGGCGTTCCACGCAGACGTGGGACGGCAACGAAATGGACACTTACGCGGACGATCTGGCTGCGCTGTTTGAAAAACTTGATCTTAACGACGCGATCCTGGTTGGGCACTCCACCGGTGGTGGTGAAGTGGCGCGTTATCTGGGCCGCCATGGCGCCAAGCGTGTTGCGAAAGCAGTGCTAATCAGCTCCGTGCCGCCGCTCATGCTGAAGACGGAAAAGAATCCGGCCGGCCAGCCCAGATCGGCCTTCGACAGCCTGCGGGAAGCACTCGCGGCCAACCGGCCGCAGTTCTACAAGGACATCACTCTGCCGTTTTACGGATACAATCGTCCGGGCGCAAAGATTTCGGAGGGTATCCGCGAGCACTGGTGGTTGCAGGGCATGATGGGAAGCGTTAAGGCCCATTACGACTGCATCAAGGTGTTCTCGGAGACCGATTTCACTGAGGACCTGAAGAAGATCGACATCCCGGTGCTGGTGATGCATGGTGATGACGATCAGATTGTGCCGATCGACGCCGCAGGTCGCATGTCCGCGAAGATACTAAAAAACGCGACCCTGAAGGTTTATCCGGGCTTTCCGCATGGCATGCCCGCGACCAACGCGGAGCAAATCAACACCGATCTGCTCGCGTTTTTCAAGAAATAGCCCTGATCAATGTTCTGAAAGGAGAAGTCAGTATGCCGAACTTAGTTGAGCGGGAAATGTTTGGTGAGAGCGCGCAATTTAAGTCCGTTCTCGAGCACGTGAACCTGGTGGCGCCGACGGACTGCGCCGTCTTGATTCAAGGTGAAACGGGCACGGGAAAAGAACTGATTGCCAGAGCGATCCACGCCCATAGTGCGCGTTCGAATGGTCCTTTTGTGACGCTCAATTGCGCCGCCATTCCGGCGGGATTGCTGGAAAGTGAATTGTTCGGGCATGAGCGTGGCGCTTTCACCGGAGCTTTCTCGCCGCGGATAGGCCGCCTTCAGAGCGCTCACAAGGGAACGCTGTTTCTTGACGAAATCGGCGAGTTGCCACTCGAACTTCAGCCCAAGCTGTTGCGCGCAGTTCAAGAGCAGGAGTTTGAAAAGCTTGGGAGTTCGCAAACCGTCCGTGTGGATGTGCGCATCGTGGCGGCGACAAACCAAGATCTTGAACAGATGGTCAGTGAGCGCCGTTTCAGGGCGGATCTATATTACCGGCTGAGTGTATTTCCGATTCTGCTGCCTCCCCTGCGTGACCGAATCGAAGATATTCCAGTGCTTGTGCGGCATTTCGTTCAGCAGTTTGCCCGGCGCATGAACAAGACCATCGACGGCGTTCCGCAGCATGTCATCGACGCACTTTGCCGTCATGACTGGCCTGGGAACATACGCGAGTTACAGAATTTTATCGAGCGCGCGGTGCTGTTTACCGAAGGCCGGCTGTTGAGTCCGCCGCTTCCGGAGCTCAGGCGTTCCGTCGCGGCGCCTTCACGTCAAACCCTGCTGACACTTTCGGAGATGGAGCGTGTTCACATAAGGGAGACGCTGGAAGAAACGAGTTGGGTGATCGGAGGGCGCGCGGGCGCGGCAGCAAGACTCGGGCTGCCTCGGACAACCCTCATCGCACGGATGCAAAGGCTCGGAATTTCGCGCGACACGTCGGAACCGCGCTTGCCAAGACTGATTATGCCGGTGGCGGATCAAAGGCATCCCGAAGATTCCAGGCCAGCCTTAGCGCGCGCCGCGGGAATGTAACTGGATCTAAGATTCGAAGGAGGCCGCTATGACCCATGCGGCGATCGATAAAGCGTTTCTCACGGTTCATCTCCTTAGGCGAATGTCGAGCAGGCTGTACGAGACAACGGATGCGGGATCGACCCACAGGTGCTGGGGTCGGGACGAAAAGCGCACTGGGGCCTAAAGCGACAAAATCGAACGGACCCTACCACCAAAGCATAATGCGCTGGTCCGCGACTACTCCAACGTGCATCCAAATGTCCCTTGGCATCCATCAGCCGTGGCGGAGGAAGAGGGATTCGAAAAACCCCCGCGTATTGAAAGCATTCAAGTTATTGAAACTCCACGACGCACACTGCCCACCTTACGCATGTTCCAGACTATTTCCGTACGTATCACACACGCGGAAAATTCAAAAGGGAGGGGTTATCCCCTCCCTCCGTTCCGGGCCTTGAAGCGATCGATTTCTTCCCTCTCGTACATCCGCTTCTTGTTCTTGCCGGTCCCTCCCATCTTCGGGAGCACAACCGCGTTCAGGTGGCCATTCTTCGTCAGTCTCGTGACCGCGTCGGGGCTGATCCCCAGCTCACCACCAGCTTCTTTTCTACTCAGCAACATACTCTTCTCGCTTTCTACCACTCGCCTTTCGACGAGTCACGAGAAGACCTGACTCTTATGACCGCCAGGCGGCATGTCGAGTCAGTTTCCTCTTGCCCTTTATTGAGGCAAGAGGTAGTATAGTATACCTTTTTAAGCAATATGAAACAAGTACCGGCATATATCCCCGGCAGGTACGCAAGAAATTCGCGCGGACGCGCCGCTACATTAGATAAGTGCCGCAAATCCAATGCCCTAACGAGCTTCGCCGGTGCGCCGCCTGTCCCTCGTCTACCGACGGGCAATTCTCCCTTTCTTCCTCAGCCTTATCAGTCTTCGTCAGAAACCCTATCGGGCGGCTACCGCGCGGCGAGAATTGCCCGTCCCTGCGCTCGCCCTAGCGGGTTTCCTATCAGAAAGGACAGGCGGCGTGCCATATGAGCATTTTCAGGAAAAAACCAAAAGAAGAATCAGATCTAGGCCAAGACTTATGGAATGTTTTAAAGGAGGTTGGCGACTCAATTCCTCCAACAGTCGTGACATGCCCTCAAGGCGTTGTCACCTACAAGAAAAGGAAAGATACTCCTGAGCTCGGCAGAGCATTGGGCGTTTTTTTCGAAATGTTGGAGACTGGGAAAGATCCGATCGCAGAAAAAATAAAAGCGATTCTCCAGGCGAATCCCAATGCCGACCTCAGGAGGTACGAAAAGACTCTCGGGGTTACTTTCATCGACATACAACTCACGAACAGTGGCAGCGGAGGAATTTATGGCTCCTCCTGACAGGGTCTTTATTCCCGACACCGTCCGCAATCAACATATCTACGTTCCCGGAAAAACACGGCACGGGAAATCTACCCTCTTCCATGCTTTGGCTTACCAGGACATCAAGAATGGCCAAGGCGTATGCGTCATCGATCCCAAAGGAGACTTGGTTTCAAGCCTTGTCCACTGGATTCCTGAATCCAGAAAAGACGATTGCGTCTACATCGATCCGGACAATCCTGTGCCGATCGACATCTTGGATTACGCAAACGCTCGTGAAAAGCAGACGCTTGTCGGTGAGTTGAAATACGTAATAACCAAAGGGGTGAACGTCGAGCATGCCCCGCTTATGAATTCGATTCTGAATGATGTCATTTATACGCTTCTCGACGCGAACGAGAACGGCTTAGATCCGCCAGCGACTTTTCTTGATGTCCACGACTTTCTTGCCGTCGATCACCGTCGCGCCAAAATCCTTAAGCATGTGGCCTCTCCGCGCCACAAAGAGCGTTGGCTCACGATGCCAAGTCCAAAAGAATGCATGCCGACCCTCACGCGGATGAACGATTACGTGAACTCGGATTACCTTACCAAAGTGTTTGGTTGTCCGAAGCCGACATTGAATATCGCAAGAGCGATGGACGAGCGCAAGATCCTTCTCGTCAATCTTGGCGGCATCGACGAGCCGACCAAGATATTTGCCACCATGCTTATCGCGAAGATCCGGCAGGCCGCCTTCCGTCGAAACAAAGTTTCCCAATCCGCAAGAGTTCCATTCCATCTTTACGTTGACGAATTCGAGTTCTTCCAGACGCAGGATTTTAGTCAGATCCTCTCTTTCGCTGGTGGGTACGGGTTGCACCTCACATTGGCTAATCAGTTCATCACCCAGCTTGATCCCGAGATCCGCGATTCCATTTTCGGGAACGTCGGCTCGTTCATCATCTTCAACGTCTCGCCGAAAGATGCCCAAGCCTACAAGCATATTGCCTGGACGCGCAACCGACTCGACATGCAAGAGCCGGTAGACCTGGCGAACATGCCAAAGTACCGCGCGCTGTTTAAGATCGGCGGGAAAGATCCAATCGTGAGAGATACGCCCGCACCCCCGACCGGCCCTCCCCGGAATTCTCGCGCAGATTACATCAAGAAGCGCACGTTGGCTCGCTACTCTTGCAAATCCGAAGACGTCCGCGATAATCCAAGCAGTGACACAACCAGCGACAAGAACGCGGACGACGCTCCTCAAAAGCAAAAAGGGCGACCGCCCGCACCGCCTCTTGGGACTAAGCAAGGCAATAATCCGGGCCCTCGTCGATAACTTCGTCGCGCGAACAACCGATCTCTATATCCTCGTTCCAAAGCGGGCGCAGAAGCGAGCGGACCACGAGCGTGAGATCCGCGCCGCTTTGAAACGGCTGCGGGAATGCTACGATCCGCATGAGAGGAAAAACGACGTAGACCGGCGGTGGGGATATATCCGCTCCGTATCGTGGAGCGATCCCACCATCGAGAACAAGATCGAATACACCTGCCTCGTCCATGGGCTCACAGACCGCGGCCTTCGGTTGGCTCGGAACCGCGAATTAGATCCCGATCATCATGGCAAGAGCTTCCAGGAATTCTCCGTCGATCATGTCGATCACGAATTACGGATCAATGATCTCGTTGCCGCGCTTCGCGCGGAACTGCATGCTCTCAGCCTTGAGCTTATTATCGAACGGACCCATATCAAAGGAGCGACCGTCGCTCCGGATCTGCTTTTTTACATCTACGATCCCACGACCGACATGCGCTCGGCGCCCTTCTTCCTCGAATATGAAAAGCAGAAGCGCGGCAAGCATGACGACGGCGGACGGCCGCAGATAATCAGGAAGCTCGAATCGTTCGCGAATTACTATGACTCCGACCTTTGCCAGAACGAATTCTGCTTCCGGAAATTCTACGTCATCGTCATTCTCCGCACGGAACGCAAAGCTAACTTCCTGCTCCAGGATCTTGCCGAACGGAAACTCACCATCAAGACATTCCTCATCGCATCGGTGCCCGCATTGACCCCCGCCATCCTTCAAACCAAATTCCGCACCCCGAACGACTTCGAGTTGTCCTCCTACTCGCTTTTGAATATCTGAGACAAAAGGACTTCTCGGCCTCCTCAATCGTGCGTAACCAGCGCAGATGAAAACTTTCGTTTCGGTGAGACACTGGAACTGCGACTGTGAGTGGGTAGGATCAACTACTCAAAAACATGAACGATCAACCAATAACCGATGAGCAACGCAAAGCTTTCGCGGAGCTTATCAAGCAACAACAAAAAAGGTACGGAGACCGCTATGGCGAGTACCTCAAGTCTTTAAGGCAGGAATGGGGTCCTAGGATCGACGGGATGTCAAAGGCACGACGAGTCATGGATGAAATTCGGAATTTACGTTCTAAAATCTCAGATGCGGCAGAGCACCTGCGCCATATGGGATTCCGGGTCGTGGATGACGGGTTGATATCCGTGGATCTCGAAAGTGTCGGCGGCGACCGCAAAGACATGGAAGAAGCCATCAAAGCCGCGGAGATCGAGAGGGACCAGCAGGACGCGACTTTCCGGAGAGCATTTTTCGATCTTTGGTCTACGAAGTCAGTCGACGAAGCACGGGAAATCGTCGGTCGGTTCAGTTAAATAAACTAACCCCTATCCACCCACAGCGCAACTAGCGTATCCTGCCTTATTCGCTTCGTCTGCCACTTGTTCCATACTGGTGTCGCGACTGTGGAGATAGATAACTTAACTACTCACATGGACACACCGCAAGAATTAGGTGAGGTTTGCTATGTTTGCAAAGGCAGAACGCGGGGCGGGTTCGTCAACTTCGAAAGTGTTATGAAGGACGGGACGCCGATCATCGGCATCGACACAACGCCAGATCGTGATTTCAACGTCTGCGATTTGTGCAATATCGTGGTCCACTTCCGTTGTTCAATGCATCCAGATTTGGGTTACTGCGATCCGTGTTACGCCAAAGTGTACGAGCCGAAAGCGACCGGCAGTTCAAGTTGATTTCAGCGAGTCAAATAAACTAACGCTATTCTCCACAGCGCAACGAACTTATGACGATACTCGAACAAGCCGAAGAATTCCGCCAGAAAGCCATCACGCTGTTGCAGCAAGAACGTGAAGCCATCGACCAGAAGTTAGCCCAGTTAGGGCATGACGGGGCGCCACGGGAAGCGAAGCGATCGTGCTCCGTTTGCGGGGCTGCCGACCACAATGCACGTCGATGCCCCACAAATAAAGGTCAAGAAAAGATCGAGGGCTAACGAGAGCCATCGCTCTCCCTGCCTATCGGCAACGCCACCCTATCGGGTCGCTTGAGCCTGTAGGAATGAGTGTAGGAATCATTCCTACACCCCCTCTAACGGGTGCGCGGGAGAAAACGCCCGCGAAACGTGGGCTAGCGCGTAACTAATGCGCCCACCAGTCGCCGGCTTAACCGCCGGCTGACTGCCGTTTTCCTGCGGCTTCGCTATCGCTCGGGTCGCCCACCTTATCAGGAGGGACCACCAAATCGGCAGTCAGCCGGCGCTATCGCCGCCTCGCCAAGCGTACACGCCTGGCTTCGGCCTACGCTTACCGCTCCGGGCGACTGGTGGGCGACAACAACTAACGGTCTTGTGCAGCGAGCGGCTACCGCTCGCTCTTATACAGAGGTCTTGTGCACGGCTCGTATCCGAGCCGGAAAATCATAGATTGCCGGTCGAGCCGGCAAAACCAATGCGACTGATTTCAAAAAACAGAGCAAGGGGAAGTCCCCCAGAGGGGAGCTGCCCGCTCCAAGCAGGCGAAGCATTTCTCAAGATGCCGCGCCTGCCCCAACCGCCGTTGAGAGCGGGTCCGATTGTTTCTGCCGTCGTGCGTTGTGCAAGCGCGGGAAACCGGCAACAGGGTCTTGTGCAATTTCCGTCGCCGCAAAACAATGCGCTTGCATATCCGCGCGGTTGACTTGGCGTAACCGGAGGCAGAAAGGAACAGGCAGCCTCGCGTATTGAACACCAGAGGAACCGCGCAGGTCAAGTAAAATTCCCTTCTCAAGCTTCGCTCCCGATGGTAGAATCCCGAGACACCCCACCATCTAAACGCGAAACATGCCAAGCACCCGCTTCCAATTCACCGACCGGGATGCGGAGATCGTGCACTACGTCTATCAGCTCCGCGTCGCGACGCTCGACCACCTGGCCGCGCTCACGAACCGATCGTACAAAACCTTGGAGCGACGCGTGCCGAAGCTCCGGGACGAACGGTATCTCCGCCGGCTGAAGCCGCGACCCCACAAGGGCCTCTATGTGATTGGTTCCAAAGGCGTGCCCGTCCTCATCAAGGGCGGCTATGCACCGGACCAACTCGCGGAGCGGCGCCACCGGGAGAACGAATGGAAAGATCTCACGATCCCCCACGCGCTCCTCGTCGCAAGCATCCACAGCAAACTTTTGATCCTCTCACGTCGCAGCCCCATCAAACTCGCCCTCTGGCAGCACGAAGACTCATCGCTCCAGGACACGGTGCAGACTTCGAGCGATGGAAAATTGCCCATCCGGCCGGACGCGTATTTCGTCCTGCAGCACACCGGGCGGCCGGCAGGGAGAAATCTCGAACATTTTTTCCTTGAAGCGGACACCGGCACGATGTCTCACACGAGGATCGCGCTCAAGATCAAAGCGTATGCAGCGTACCACCAGCAGCAGCGCCACGTCGCAAAGTTCGGTATGAACTATTTTCAGGTCGCGATCATCACGAACACTCGCGCCAGGGCGGAGAACCTTAAAGCGGAGCTCCATCAGGGAATGTCGAGCGGGCAGCAGCGGGCATACCGCTTCATCCCGTTGGAGGATCTTACGCTCGATACTCTGGTGGTGGAGGTCGACAAACTTTAGCATGGCCGCACACCTGCTTGACCGATCGTGTGTTCCTGCTATTGTGAAGGTGAAAGCTCACACTATTTCCGCCGGAAAATAACTACTATGACTGTCGGCCTCAAAAACAAATCTCCCGTTGTGGTTCCCGACGCCGCCCTCCGACGCGCTGGGTTTAAGCGCGGGCAGGAACTCGAAGTCAAGGCTTCTGGCGGCGTGATCACCATTCTCCCGAAGCTTCCGACCGCAGACGACGAATACACGCCAGAGCAACGCCGCATCATCGACGCCCGACTGGCCAAGGGTTTGGCCGACATAAAAGCTGGCCGCACCCGCGGGCCTTTCAATAGCGCAGAGGAAATGATCACTGACATGAAAACACGGCTCAGGAAAAAAGCAGCCGCCAAACGCGCAAAACGCGCTCGATGAAAGCTCATTACTCCGACCAGACTGACAAAATCCTCGAGACTCTCCCCGCTAACGTGCGCAAGGCGTTCTTCAAGCAGGTTAAATTTCTAGAGCAGAATCTCAGACACCCTTCGCTCCGCGCGAAGAAATACGACGAGGCCAATGATCTGTGGCAGGCCCGCGTTAACAAAGACTGGCGCTTTTATTTCCTCATTCAAAACGACATCTATTACATCGTGGACATCATCCCCCACCCGAAATAGCCACCCGCACTCCGCACGTTTTAACATCTTTCCACAGGTATAAAAACACCCTGGGGGGTTATCATTAACCCCATGTCTCTCGAACCTGTCCCGATTGGAATTCAACACGATCCAGGCGCTCTCTTCTCGCAGGGAGAACTCGTGATCCCATCTGACGCTAGGCGGAAACACATGGCTATCTTCGGGACGACCGGCGCCGGAAAGAGCACGCTCATGCGCAATATGATCGCAACGGACATTGCGAGCGGCATCGGTTGCACCGTGATAGACCCTCACGGCCAGCTCGTCGAAGAGATTTTGGACAGCCACATACCGCGCTACCGAACGGACGATGTCATCTACTTCAATCCGAAAGATCCCGCGCGCACGATTCCCCTTAATCTGCTCGATTCGCCGGATCACGAGCTTGATGGCGTCGTCGTCGATAACGTGATCAGCATTTTTAAACAGCTTTGGCCGGAGGCGTTCGGCGTCGGCGCGCGCATGGAAGACATTTTCCGGAACACCTTTTATGCCTTGATCGAGCATCCCTCGCCTACTTCGCTTTGGAACTTGCCCCCGTTTCTCACGAACGACGCGTACCGCGCGCTCATTTTGCGCAAGGTGAAGAATCCGGCTGTCCGCGATTTCTTCGAGAACACATATAACAAGTGGACGAACTCATTTCGGGAAGAAGCGATCTCCCCCGTGCTCAACAAGTGCCGCCCATTTCTTACCGATCCGCGGATGCGCGCCGTGATCGGTCCCGCGCATTCCACGTTCCGCTTTCGTTCGCTGATGGACCAGCGGAAGATCCTTTTATGCGATCTTTCTAAAGGCGCGATCGGGCAGGACAACGCGCGGCTCTTGGGATCGCTTATCGCGATGCAGGAAAAGCTTGCAGCGCTCTCCCGCTACGACGTACCGGAAGAACAGCGCGTCTCCCATGTCCTCTATGTGGAGGAAGCCCACAACTTCATCGGCGACTTTGAATCAATCTTATCCGAGACCCGCAAGTTCAATCTGCATTTGGTGTTGGCAACCCAGGCCATCGATCAGCTGTCCAAACCGGCCGCCTCCGCCGTTTTCGCGAACTGCGCCACCTTAATATCCTTCCGAGTGTCGAGCATGGACGCTCAGCGGCTCCGTGATGAATTCGCTATGCTCTTTTCCGTCCCAGAAGAACTCCAAAGCCTTCCCGACTATAAGGCGTACGTCCGCACGTTAATAGAGAACGGAGATGGTGCGGGCCAACCCACCGGGCCGCATCTTGTGAGCACCTATCCCCCGTTCTTAAGGACCATGGGCAACGCTGACCGCGAACGCGTGATCCGCAGGAGCACCGAACGCTGGACCAAACCGAGGCCGGAGCTCGAAGCCAAGCTCACCCGTTTCTTGAGACGAATCTTAGACGGTACGCATTCTCCGAAGAAAATAAGCCGGTAGCGCGCCACGAATTGCGATAACAGGCTCCGCTAGCCTCACCAGTCTCCACGAGTTCACTGAGCTTACGGCAACTGCGCTGCAAAGCCTGCAACGAATGAATGAAATGTTTGGAGATCGCTTGAGCTAAGGATGATAGAGGACGTTGTCCCCGACGGTACATACGGAGCAATAGATAATCGATAGACGGTGCTCATGTTCGCAGAGACCAAGGCATCCAATCCGTAGACATCTCCCGGAAGCGGAAGGTTTTCCGTCTCGACCGTCTTGCCGCTCAATACCTCCTGCGTTTCATCCAGGTCAGTTTCGCCAGCCGGGGGCGACAGATACGATGCGCCCGACCTCATGGGCGGCAAAGTTGCGCTCATTCGAGAGATAACGATGTCGCTATACCCCAGCGTATCGCTGCTGAGGTCGCCATTCTTTTGTGCATCAGCATTATCGTACAAGACAGCACCTGCCGGTAAGTCGCTGAATTCCGCCGTGCTTGAGTTTTGTTCGATCGTACGCCACCCGCCGGGGGCTTTGATGCTTGATAGAAAATTCACGGGGATTGGATCGCTTACAATGCTCGCTGGTGAGATCTGTGGCATGTCGAGCCGGGGAGAGTTTGGCTGAAATGGATGGTAGACATACCACAATGTTCCACCAATTATTGCGGCGACAACAAGTGTAATGTTATACGCATATTTCTTATCCATCGGTGGTCATAAGCATAATAACATGCGCTCTATTTAATACACCTCAAACAACGGTCTGGAAACGTCTCTATCCAGCAAACTTTGAGGGAACGAGGAAATAAAAGACGGCCAGGGTGAACCAGCCGTCAGAACCAAACAACTCCTCTTTAGGTTATTCCGCCTCTCCTTCTTTGGGAGGCACGAGTACAAGCTTATTGCCCGGTTGAATCGTGATCGGAACACCGACGTCGAGAACGACGTTGATGGTGCCACCATCGTTTTTCCACGCAGCACCGAGCTTGTGCCAGACGCCATTCACCGGAAACGTAACGCGATAATCCGGCTTCCTATGCCTCTTGTCGGCCATAACACTACTCCTTTCATCACTCCTGCGCGTCAGCATACGCCATCGGCTGAAATATGCAAGGGAATAAGGAATCCTTGCAACTCATCTTGTGAGAGTTGATCCGGTTGCACGCCATCCGCTAAAGTCACCACGTCCACTTGATAGATGATCGATCGCAAACGATCCGCGATCCCCTGCGCAGCAACTCTCCCAGCTTCATCACCGTCGAGCATCACGACTATATGCCCGAATTGTTGCGCCAGAAGTTCCTCCTGGGTCTTGCTCATCGTAGACCCCATGAGCGCGACGCACGGGAAACCCGCTTGCGCCACTTTCATGCAGTCGAAGAAGCCTTCCACGAGTACGACGGAAAGATCCTCCTTCACCCGATGCAGGTTAAAGAGTTCGAGCGACTTGTGAAACCCCGCCGGAAATTTGTAGCGAGGTTCCGTTCCGTCGACCGCCCGACCCGCATACGCAACGATCTCACCGTTCGCGTTGTGGATTGGAATCACGAATCTTCCTTGCATGCTCCCCTTTCCGGGAAATACTCCGACGCCGAATGTCTGAGCGATCTCATCGCTCAGTTCCCTCTCCTTCAGATACGGATGACTCTGATCTATTTTTTGAAGCGTAAACGAAAGTGGTTTGTTCGACTCGCTCTCCCCCACTACTTCCTGATCGTTCTTTTTTGAAACGAGTGCATCTTCCAGTTCCTTGCCCGCGGAAATGTCCGCGAGATGTTCCTTGCCAACCGGCCGAGGTGGATCACCCGCGGCCGGAACCAGAAACCAGGTTTGGAGTTTGATCGCTGCATCCCGAACAGAACACTTTTCCATTGCGGCGACAAAATCCAAAACGTTGCCGCCGACCCGTCCGCGTGACTTGATGCAGGATTGTGATTGGCACGCCCAGGCGCCGCCCACACCTTTTGAGAGGGTCGCCGTGAAACTCTCGGTGCTCGTCTTGGAGTTGTGACTCGGAAGCGGGCATTTTCCCCGGAGGGTATCCGGCCCAACCCGACGCAACGCGATGCTATAGTGTTCGATCGCCATCTGAAGGGTGACCGTTTTTTTGATCTCATCGAAGCTTACCCAATCCATTGATTTGATTCTCCTTAGTGATGGTTTTGACCTGCTCGGGTAACCCTAAGGCTGATCACCTGCTGTGTCAAATTCCTGGAGTAATTTCCCGCTTCGGTGGTAGCGTTTCCGCGATCATGCGGGGTTGTTCTGCGAGATCTATAAGTCGAATCGTCACACCGTCGGCAGCGCTCGCTGGCGCAGGAGTAGCGTCAAACTTCAAGTGAAGTTTGGCTCTACAAATGGTGAAGTTTGACGCTACAATCCGTGAACGTTGACTCTACGAAAAGTGAAGTTTGACGCTATAGCTAGTGAAGTTTGGCTCTACAAATGGTGAAGTTTGACGCTACAGAAATACTCAAATCCGGCCACAAAGTCTTATATATCAACAGTTTGTGGTTGCCTAACTCTTTAACTCTGTATAGACTTATATAACATCATCAACATCAATTCCTGTTGCTGCTGAAAGTTTTTCAAAAAAGAAATGGAGGTAAACAACCATAACATAGGGGAGAGCCCCACGTCGGTTCCGCTCACCCAGGCGGAGGCGGCGACACTCGACATCATCCGCACGGAAACGGTGCTTTCAAGAATGCCCGTCCACAACCTCGCCAAGAAGGGGAGTATCAGCATCAAGATCCTAAAAAAAACCGCCGCCGGGGAAGTGGAACTACTCTGGCAGATCTCGCCGAGCCGCGACTACGGAGAGCCCCGGCAGCTCGCTTACAAACTGGACACCATTATCATCAACCAGCGAATCGATGAGGCAGGTAGGCCGTTGCCCAAAATGTTGCGCTTGGGAAGTTTGAATGAGGTATGTGCCGAGCTCAATCTGGCAACGCACGCCGGACAAAATGCCAAAGACCTTAAAAGAGCGTTTCTCCAAAACGCCAGCGCCTTCATCACGGCAAAATTTAATTACAAAGGGAACGATGGTAGTGAGCGCCGCCTCGAAGCCGCCTTCACTCGCTACGGTGTTATTTTCACCGGGGAAAAACTTCCGGATGGACGAAAGGCGGACGCCGTGTACATCATTTTCAACGAACCATTTTGGGAAGTGCTGAACAACGCGCCGGTTCGTCCCCTCGACCGCGCGTACATGAAAGAACTTCCGCCGGCCGCGCAGCGGTTCTACGAAATCGTTAGCAGAAAAATTTATGCCGCGCTCAAGAACAACTATCCGAACGCGAACATTTCATACTCGGAGTACTGCCAGTTTTCAGCGCAGCTTCGCCACACCGAACGGCAACGGGTCCAAGACCAGATGGCAAAGATAATTCGCCACCACAAAAAAGCCGGTTACATCACGGCCGTTAAATACGAGGCGACGATCGATGAACAGAACCAGCCTGATTGGATCATGTACCTTACGCCGGGTCCAAAGGCGCTCGCCGAATTCGCTGTAGCGCACGGCGGACGTAAGCCGAAAAAATTACCTGACCACGACGCGCTCAAATCAGGAGACCACGAGACGAGGCGACCTCAATCGGGATCACGGCACCAAAGATCCACAACGGAACCCGCAATGCCGCCGCCAGTGTTCGACCCGAAGTTAATCGCCGAGTTCACGCGTCGTGGCATCACCGAGCAGAAAGCTGTCGAGCTTCTGTCGAAACTACAGCCCGCCCAGGATGTACTTGCGCAACTCGAAAGCGCGGAGCAAACAGTGCAGCAGCTCCAAAACACCCTCAATCCCGTCAGGAACCCCGCCGGCTTCTATATCCGCCTCATCGAACGCAACACTCCCGTACCTGACGGTTTCGAAACGAACGCTAGGCGTAAGGCTAGGGAGGAGAAGGAACGAAAGGAACGGGAACGACGCGCAGCCGAAGACGCCCGCGAAGAGCTTGATTGGGAATATAACAGATACTCCGCCGCAGAGGTCGATCGCTACATCCAGGCGAACCCCGCCGAGTTTGAGTCTCTCAAGAATGCAAAGGCGGCCGAGGACCGCGCGATGCGCCCGACCTCATGGCCTGGGCTCACCGAAACCTCCGCTAGAATCGCCGCGAAAAGCGCCATCCAACAAAAGCTGTCCCTCCTTACCTTCGAGGAATTCGCCGACCACAAAAAACAAGGTATCGATTTTTCTTTGAAACCAGTTGGGGTCTCCCCGGCCGCCGAATCGCCCGCCATTTTTTCGCAACCTGAAGTTGGGAGCCCAGACGCGGCCGAGATGCCCGTGGATGGGGAGTCCGCGATCGAGACGCCACTCCAACCCACCGCCGAAGAGGGGAAGGACGTGCCACAAAAGTCTGCCGACCATGCGCCTCCGCTCGTGAACTCCGAATCGCCGGTCCTATGGCCGCGCGATCCGGTGCCAGCGGAAGACACAATTACGGAAGCGGTCGCGATAACGTCACCCGTCGAGGACGTGGCTATTCACCAGGTTGCCCCAGCGACCACCTCAGCTCCACCGTCTGCCAGCGTGGAGAGGGGAGCAGTAAGCCAGGCAGGCCCCGAGAAGCCAGCACCTCCGGTAGTTTCCGATCCCGCGATCGAACTGGCCGCCGAATATCCGGAAGCAGAACCCGGCAGTGAGTCCCACCTGGTTTAGCCCGACCATCGTCTGCACAATGCCAGTCTTTGACGGAAACAGGCCACCGCTTGATAATTACGAGATATCCATGCCACAAGATCCAGATTCAGGCCTAAGCACACAAGAGGTCATGCAACGGCAGAGAGAATCCATACCACCAAACGAACGCTGTCCGGTCTGCGACGGGAATGGCATGATCCTGATCCAAGCATTGCGGACATACGCGGCATGTCCGAGTTGCGGCACAACAGGAAAGAAGAGTCACGGTGGCGACGGTGGTGCTACCACCCGCGCTTACTCGTGAATAATCGCCCAGTGCGTTACTCTAGTTGGCAAGGAGGCATCATGACGTACGTAAAATCCTCTGAGGAACTCGATCAGGCGCTCGCCAGGTATAAGGACGCTGCTCGAGTGACGGGCAAGCAGATCTCGACTCATACGCTCGTGGCCGGAATACCGTACGCGGGTGGTGCCATTCTGGAACTTGCTGACGGTCTGGCTCACCGGCGAACTCAGGAACGCCTGAACACTGTTTTTGCGGGAATGAAAGACTGCCTGGATCGGCTCAGCGCAGAAAAACTCGATCGCGAATTCTTCGATTCCGAGGAGTTTCAGAGCCTACTCTTCCTTCTCATCGAAAAGCTTCAGACGACCCACGATGCGGACAAGCTCAAAAACTTCGCTAACGCACTAGCGAACTCCGGAAACGTCGACTTCAAGGCCGATGACAAAGAGCTATACGTCCGAGTGCTCCGCGACCTCGGCTTGAATGATCTGAGGGTTCTCAACGACGCACGGCTCAAGGGATGGCTTCCGCATACGCGCGCGATCACGTACACGCCGGAAGTGATCTGCAGCCTCTCCCGACTGCAAGCAATGGGTCTTGTGCTCGAAACGCTTACGCCGAAGCAAGTTCCCCCAGGGACTACGGGCAGCGAACGAATGGACGCCCGCGCGGCGTTCGCGGACCTCATAATCAAGCCACCAACGAAGAATTTCTATCTCTCCGAATTCGGAGAGAGGTTCCTGCGCTTTATTTCACCTGCCGCTAATCCGAACGACCCGAAGTGAGCGTGCTCGCGGCAGCAATCACGCCTTGCGCGAATTGTGCGATCCGATCCTCAATGCGCGCATCAATGTAGCGTAAGAGTGCGCTTACAAGCGCAGCTCGTTTTTCGCTGACGTTTAAGACCAGCGCGTAGGGCTGCTTCGGATCGTGGTATTCGAGAATCCGCTGGACGTGGGTTTCAAGCTCTTGCATCAAGCGATCAGAATCTTCCATAGCCCATAGTCGCAAACTCGAAGTTGCCGTACGCAGGTTGGTTGTTCTGCAGAACCCAGAAGTTATACTTTATCCAAAGGTCCGTTCGGCCCAAACCCATAATTCATAATTAATTCAGCTTTAAAACTAAAAGGTCGAGGCGTTCAGCCTACCGTAGGTACGGCATCACTTTTCGTCTTCACAGCCCTCGGACTGATCTGTTTCGTGTTCTCGGCGAAACCGGCGCATGCCGCGATCGCCCTCGTACAGACCACGAGTACCGCCGCAAATGCAGGCAATACGGTTTCGGTACAGCTTACGACCACTTCGGGAAACACACTCATTGTCGTCGCGGGATCCCGGAACAATGGCACTATCTCCATAGGAGATACGGCGAGCAATACGTTCACCCTAATCCAGAATGCAACGTTCAACTTCGGGTCATCGTATGTGAACCTCTATTACGCAAAGAACATCGCGGGTGGCAGTGATACCGTAACCCTAACGGACAACGTTGGGAGTGGACATGACAAGCATTTACAAGTATTTCAGTACAGCGGCCTCAGCGCGACGAATCCTCTCGACCAGTCCACCAGCACGACCTCCGTCGTGGGAAGCGGGCTGGGCATCGCAACCACTACGCTCACG
>CABEDY010000004.1_pt1 | contig 38406 bp, 30 predicted proteins | sample 3423171 | NCBI WGS metagenome assembly CABEDY01 (sample SAMEA5534333, study PRJEB31848) | metagenome | biome: tundra; feature: field; material: soil | place: USA | collected 2013-05 | depth 0.15 m | reverse complement strand
ACTGAACAGAACTTGCCCGAACGGGCATCGGCGAGGTACAACAACTTCATGTTCTGAGTGCAGCTTCGTTGGCCGGTTTTGAAGTGATCATGTATGGCCGGTTTTGAGGTGATCACCGAGGGATCATGCTCCTGAGCGTCCGATATCGCACAAGCGGCGGTCATAAAGTCGATCTCATGGTTAGTCACGATCGTATGTAGCATCCCCCTTCCCCGTCAACTCCTGATACGTCAGTCGCCGCCCGGTAGCATTCTGCATCACCTGACAAAACCGTCCAAAATCTCCGTTCACTTCTTTGCGCTCATTGTACCGAAACGCCTGTTCGTCCGGGTAGCGGAACAGGTGATAAGGTTCGACGAACGTGTACGTGCCCTTCAGCGTGCGTTTTAACAAGCTCCAGAAGTTGTCTAGGCCGTTTGTATGGACTTGCCCTTCGACGTACTTTACAGCGTGGTCTATGGCCTGGTGGACGTATTCAGCGTCCAATCCCTCATACGATTTCAAAGCGTCCGTGAAAACTTCAGCGCCGGGATGGACGTTTTCCTTTACGTGCTTGTGGAGCGGCTGTCTCTTCCGGCTTTCGATCACAGAAACCCGAATCTTACTTCCACGCTCTAGAACGCCGATCACCGCCGTTTTATCCTTGCCGCCCGTTCCGGTTACCTTCCTTGCTCTGATGTGTTTGTGCATGTTCCGTGCTTTACCACCGATGAAGGTTTCGTCCACTTCGACCTGACCCTTTGCCTTGGCGAACGTCCATCTTGCATCGCAAGACGGATGCGGTTTTGCCTTGGTCTGTCAAGTATACTAGTACCGAAAGAAGCCAAGCGAGAAGGGCGCGGAAGGCGCAAGCCTAGACATCCTGCCTGACTGTTCCAACGGTATGCCACACCCACTGGATGGCGTTCGAGAGAGGTTAGAACGGGCCAACGAGAATATCCTGATTCTCCACAAAGAAATCTCCACCTTCCTTCAGGATGGGGCCGACCCAGTTATCCCCAATGATGAGCCGGGAGCCATCCAAGAAGCGGTAGAATCGCACACGGACAGAGTCATGCCGCTGCGATTCAGCATTCTCAGCGGGGAGATTATTCACCATTTGCGCTCGTGTCTGGATCATGTCGCTTGGGAACTCTCTAGCGCGGATCAGAGGGCCAGACACCCCACACGGGTCGAATTTCCGATCTACGTGAGCAAGCCTGTTGACAAAGGTGAAATTACCAGATACGAGCGAAAAGTAGAGGGAATCTCTGGTCCCGGTCGTAAGCTCATCGAGGCGATACAGCCTTACAACCGCTCTCCCGCCATTCTCACCGGACCCCAAGCCGATCCGTTGTGGATCATCCACGAGATGGACACAACGGACAAACATCGTGAACTCGTTCTCACTGCCGCTACATTCGACATTCGCACGCAAGGGATGATGGAAAGCCTTTGGCTCATGCTCTATCGAGAAGCAGATTTCCCCGAGAGGGAGATTGTCGGCCTTGGCAGATCCTTCGATCCGAATAGCAAGGTCACCACGCAGGTATCGTTCCGGGAGTTTGGTGGGCGGAAAATCCAACCTGTTATCCCAGGACTCTCTAAGCTCACGCGCTATGTGGATCGCATCGTGCGAGTGTTCGCCGATGAGTGTTTCTGAAAATCTCTTCGCGGGATTGTGTCAGATGTACTGGAGGTATTGTATGAGGGTCTCAGTTGTTGGAATAGCTTGGTACAAAAAAGAAGATTACAAAACTTTGCTAAGTCTGTTCACCGATAGCGAGAAGCTAGCTTCAAGCTATGAGGAATGGCTCAAGGACGCCGAGTGTCTCCTGGACCAGCTTAGGCGTAATGGACACGCCTTCCAGAAAGTCTATATCGATCCCAAAACTTTTCCTACATGGTGCGCCACCCGTGGTCTGAACATCGACGCCAAGGCACGCATACGGTTCGCTAATGAGTCTGTCGCCGGGAAATACTCTGACGGGAAGCGATAGGCCATAACCTGGAAGTGATCGGCAGCGTGATAAGATTGTTCTCCGAATGGCGGTTTTGGTGCGCGTATGAAGAAACTGCTCTGGCTATCTGGCCTGCTGTTCAGTTTCGCTCTTCTGATCTTACTGCTGGCTTTCCCTCTCGATTACTTCGGTATCATACGCTGGAGCGACGTCGCAATGTTCGGGCTGCTGTTGGTGACTGCCGCATTGGTTCCGGCGATGATCGGTGGTCTTTGGTTCCTTTGGAAAAAACTGAAATAAGCAAATCGTAACCCCCTCCTCCCGCCGAAGCAGGTATGATTGGAGCGTATGAAAATGCCACCGCCCGTTAACATGCCGGAAGGCGGCACGCCATCCGAACGCCTTGACCGGGCATTTCGCGCGGTCCTGACCGTTCCGAAGGAAGCTCTCGTAAAGGACGAAGCCAAGCTCAAACGGCGGAAGGAAAAGCGGGCCAAAAAGAAGTAAGCACCCGCCAAGCCTGCCACGTCAGGCTCAAGCCTAGCGATGCCGGGTATGATTTGTTAGGTAAGTGTTTACCTTAATTAGGGTAAACAGTCGGACAGTCTGCTGACGTCGCGTGTGATTGCCTCGGTGAACGTCATGCGGATTCCGTGCTTGGGCCGCAGGATGACCATCGGGCGTGCTTCAATGGTCTGGCCCGGAACCAGCCGGAAGTCGTATTTTCTGAGCAGAACACTCAGAATCATGAGGATCTGCAGCGTGGCGTAGTTACCGCCGATACAGCCTCGCGGCCCAGCTCCGAATGGCAGATAGGCAAAGGGCGTGTGAAGCTTTTCATTCGCTTTGCTGAAGCGCTCCGGGTCGAAACTCTCCGGATTCTCCCAGTACCGAGGCGAATGGTGCGCGCCGTAAACAAACACGACGACCGTTGATCCTCTGGGTATGTCGACATCCCCTGCACGGTCGTCCGAAAGAGCCATCCGGTCGACCATCCAAAACGGCGGGTAAAGACGCAGCGCCTCTTGTATGACTTGAGCAGCAAACTCGAACTTCGGGACGTCGGAGTAACTCAGAGGCGCGTCACCCAGCACAGAATCGAACTCCTGGCGTAACCTTTCAAGACAATCCGGACGCGAGCTTAGCGAATAGAGAAGCCACGATAAAGCATTCGACGATGTTTCGTGGCCGGCCACCAGCAACTGCATGCTCTCGCTCAGCACCAGCTCATCGCTCATACCTTCGCCTTCACTGTAACGAGCGTCCATTAAGATCTGCAACAAATCGTGGCCGGGCGCGTCCTGGCGTCGCCTCCGGATGTAGTCCAGCAGAATGCCGTCGGCGCGGGCTCGCATTTCCTCGTGTCTGCGCAGTTCGCCGGAGACGGAAAACCAGGGATTCAGGTAGGGCTGAATGGTTTGACGAACCATAAACTCCTGGATGGTCGAGATGGTCCGGCTGATGAGGTCGATGTCTTCGTCTTTCAGCTGGGCGCCAAACAGGGACTTGGCGACCATCCTGAAGGTAATCTTCATCAATTGGGGGCAGATATCGACGGGGCCGACACGGGCTTGACTGTCGAAATCCCGCAGCGAGTCGGCGAGCGAGTCCTGCATAATCGACGACAGAACCTCCAGTTGTTTTCGATCGAAACCTTTCTGGATGAGGCGCCGTTGCGTGCGCCAGACTTCCCCGTGGCTGGTGAGAAGACCCTTGCCCAGGAAGTGACCCATCCGCTTCACCTGAATTTCGGATTTGTGGTAATTTTCCGCATTGGTCTTCAGCACGTGCTGGATGACGGCGGGATTAGTGGTTACTATTGCCTCTCTGACACCGCCGAAATAGAACCGGAATGTGTCGCCGAAGAGTTCGGTGTACTTCGATAGAACCCGGACGGGATTGTGAGCCATCGCGCGCGAATCCTTGAATGATCGGAAGCGGGAAACGACGGGCACGGTTTGGGGCAAGGTTTGAGGCAAGTGCTACGCCTCGCTGCCCAGCCGCTTCAAAAGTATCAGATGATGTACAATCGCCCGAGTCATGGTGGGATTTTGCCGATAGGGAACGCCATACTCTTCGGCGGTCTGCTTCACAATACGGGTCAGCGACCCATAGTGGGTGTGGCACACAAAAGGGCACAGGTGATGGACTATATGATGATTGAGCCCACCCACAAGCCAAGCTACGAGCGGGTTACTGGTGGCATAGTCGGCTGTGGTCGCGAAGATGTGATAGACGCCGTTGTCGAAGTCGCTGCGGCTTGAGGGAAAGTAAGTGCTGTCCACCGTGTGAGTGGTCTGGAACACGAGCGATACCGTCAAACCGACGATTATATGGGTCAGCACGAATGCCAAAGCCACCAGCAGGAGCGATTTTCCCAGCAACAGCACCGGCAAAATAAGCATGTAGGTGAAGTAGAATCCCTTACCCGCAAAGAGGATGGCGTATTCCCGCACCGGATGTTTGGTGCGTTTCAGATATCCGTGGGACGGGAAGAAAAAGCACTCAAAGTCCCTCAGGAAAACATAATCGAGAGAAAATAGCGCGTAGAAGAACAGTGCGTAGATGTGCTGGAAGCGTTGCCAGGGTGCACGGGGTTCGTGAGGTGTAAACCGAAAGATCCGGCGTCCCGTCAGCGCGTCATCTTCACCGTGGAGATTGATGCAGGAGTGGTGGCCCCGATGATGCAGGATCCGCCACATGTACGAGTTGATTCCACAAAGATCGAAAACATAGTTCAGGGCTTTATTTACAGACGGCAGCGGCGAGATGGCATTGTGGTTGCTGTCGTGCGCGATGTTCAGCATCAGGAATGTCTGGGCAAGGCCGCCTAAAAGGTAAACGGCGACAAACTTCCATGAATCCGGATTGAACACGTAAAGAGCAATCCAGCTGCCCGCGAGCACTGCGAGCCCCAAGGCTATTTTGCCCCACATCGAGCGGTCAGCTTTGGGAGAGATGTGCCGGTCGGAAAAGAAATTTTCCAGGCGTCTTCGTAAGACCTTCGGGAAGGAAGACGCATTGGCAGGGTCGCCAGCGGAGTGCCGCGCCGACGCCTCAGATGGCACGAGATCTTCGATGTCCGGCTTCAGATTGACAACCGCCTCTGTCTCGGACATTACACGCGCCTCCGCTTTGATGGCCAGCAGCGGATTGTGTTGCCGGGACGGCGCCATTGGTAGCTTCAGCAACCCATGTTAGCTTGAAATCTACGCAAGATCAAGGAACCTGGTGGATCCGGGCGAGCGGCGCATGTTCTTCGGATGTGATAATAGATAGTATTACTTCCGAGGTTCCGAGAACTCTGCTAACATGCATCGATAGGTTGTATGGAACGAAGACGCTTCAAATCGGGCGATCAGGTGACAGACTTTTTGCGTCCGCTTTGGACGATACGAGGAGAGACGCGCTGAAATCGGTTTCACGCGTGGCGGCGCAGGTTGTAGTGAAATCGGCGGACAAATTGTCGCAGATAGCAAGCGCCAACTCCAGTTACCCTGGTGATCTGCCCAGTATAGATGCTGGCCCCGCCGTTTCCCTGGCCAGTACCACCCCCCCGTGCACAGAGCAGCAAGACCTTTTCTACCGTGGAGGTAGCGAATGGCGGTCCTACCGCCATAAGTACAAAAGCTGATATATGATTGCGTCGATTCTAAGCAAGCTGGATAGGCTCGGGGATGAGCATCCGCACAAACTTCTCTATTCGTACATTGACCTGAACGGCAATCCGATCGAAAGCTACTCCTACGAGTCGTTTCTCCACCGGACGAAAGTCATCGCCGGACATTTGCGGAAAGAGCATCGTTTCGCGGCGCACGACCGGCTGCTGCTCGCCTACCCGCCCGGCCTCGAGATGATTTGCGCATTTTATGGTTGCGTGCGCGCGGGATTGATCCCCGTTCCCGTCTATCCCCCCAGTTCTCACGGCTTCCAGGCCGCCCTGTACAAAATGGTCCACATCGCAAAAGATTGCCAGGCGGCAGGCATTTTGACGAGCAGGGACTATCACGGATCCCTGAAGACAAATCTCGCCAGAACCGGAGTGGCGGCGTCCGGAGTGGACGTCGACTACATTTCCGGTCTTCCGTGGATCGTAACCGAAGACTTTGTCGATAAGATTTCGGACGAAACTTTCAACGGAGCCTCGAAAAATGGAGACTCGAAGCTTCTGTTTCTCCAATACACATCGGGGTCGACCAGAGACCCCAAAGGCGTGATGGTGACGCACGAAAACATACTGCATAACTGTCCGCTGGTGATCGACCATGACGCACCGGTGGTTGTATCCTGGCTTCCGCAGTATCACGATATGGGGCTGATCGGGTGCTACCTTTATCCGGCGCTAAAAGGCGGCACCACTTACGGCTTCGCTCCCACAGATTTCATTCAGCGCCCAGCGCTGTGGTTCGACACCATTAAAACTTACGGGGCTAGCGCCTCGGCGGCGCCCAACTTCGCATACGACTATTGCCTTCGCGCCGGGCGGCTTTCCAAGGAGAGCCTCGAAAATTGCGATCTCAGCTCTCTCAGGTTGCTGTTGGCTGCCGCGGAACCCGTCAAACCTGGTACCTACACACGGTTTCTGCAGACGTTCCAGCCCTATGGACTTAAGTCGGAGAGCTTTTTTGTCGCGTACGGACTGGCCGAGAATACGCTAGCGGTTTCGCACGGCGGCCGCAATATCATTTCAGTCAACAAGAACGCCATCACGCTGGGCAAGGCCCGCATGACCACTGAGGTTTCCGAGGTCGGAGCGGCCACTCAGATTGTCAGTTGCGGAACTCCACTGCCGGGCCTCACCGTCAAGATCGTGGATCCGGAGAAGCACGTCGCTCTGGGGCCAGGTCATATCGGCGAGATTTGGGTTGCCGGAGCCAGTAAGTGCCAAGGTTATTGGAATAATCCGGAACTGGGGCTTAAGATGTTCCATGCTCGCCTCGTGGACGACAGCCCTTATGACGATGGCTACCTTCGGACGGGCGACATGGGTTTCCTCCAGGACGGCGAACTCTTCGTTTGCGGCCGTATCAAGGACATGATTATCGTCCGAGGGCAAAACTATTATCCGCAGGATATCGAGGAAGTGGTGGAGAAGGCATCCGGTCTGATCCGAACTAATTGCGTTGCCGCTTTCCAGATTCACGAAGACAGCGAGCCGGCACTGGCGGTGGTTGCCGAAGTGAAAAACCCTAAAGCGCTTCCGGAGGCGTTGAAGATTGCCGCCGCCATCCGGAATTACCTCAATGTGGAAGTGGCGCTGATTTCCTTCATAGCGCCCCGTGCAATACCGAGAACCAGTTCGGGCAAGATCATGCGCCACAAAACCAAGCAGATGTGGCTGGAGGGTAAGTTTACCGTGCTCTCGGAGTTTTCGCGGGAAAAAGACGGTTCCGCGGCATCCGGTTCTGAAGGCCAGTCGCCTTTCGACGTATTGAAAGCCCGGTACAACTTGACTGGTACGGAATCGTACAACCTGGTGGAAGCCGGACTGGATTCCCTCGACCTGGTTGTGTTCATGCACGAGATCAAGGAACTTTTGAAGGACAAAGGCGCCGAGATGCTGGCGAGGCAGGTGGATATCGGGCTGATTCAGCGTGTCAGCGTAGCCGAGCTGTTTCGACTGGCCGAACAGTTGGAGCGCGCTCCCCAAGAAGCGCTGGTTCTGCTGCGGCATTCGCTTACGTCTTTTCGTGAAGAGCAGCACTCGGCGGAAAAGCAGATGATGAGTAACGACCGGAAGCTCATCTTCGAGCCTCCGGCGCCTGAGCTATCGCCCGAGACACCGATCCTAGATCGTGTGCTGCTCACGGGTGGCACCGGATTCATCGGGCCGTTCCTGGTGAAGAGTCTGCTGGAGCAGACGCGTGCGAAGATCTATGTTCTTGTCAGGGCTTCCGACGAGCATCAGGGCCGGCAAAGACTGCGGGCGGCGATGGAATCGATGGGGCCTTGTGCGGCGTCTCTGATGCAGATGTTCGAATCTCGGGTGATTCCCGTTTGCGGAGATCTCGGCCAGCCAAAGCTCGGCCTGACGCCGGAAGTCTGGGATTTCCTCGCAAACGAAATGGACACAGTGTTCCATAACGGCGCAACTGTAAACTACCTCTTCAACTACGATCGGATGCGTGACGCGAACGTGCTGGGAACGAACGAGGTCTTAAGACTTGCGTTTGAAGGACGTCCCAAAAGCTTCAACTACGTCTCCACGACTTTCGTGTTTGGCTGGGCGGTTAAGAAAGTGCTGTATGAGACCAACCTGAACGAGAACATGGAGCTTCTGGATTTTGGATACAGCCAGTCCAAATGGGTAGCGGAACAGGTGGTTATGGACGCGCGCCGGCGTGGATTGGAAACGCGAATTTTCCGGCCCGCTCTAGTGAGTCCCTCGGTTTCCGGCGGCGGCAACAACTTCGATATCGCCGTTCGTTTAGTTGCGTTCATGGTGAATCATGGCATTGGTGTGGATGCAATGAACCAGGTAAGTTTCGTTCCCGCAGATATCGTGGCGAACAATATCGTTGCAATTTCCACTACTCCCGGAACGGCTAATCAGACCTACCATGTGACGCGGGACGATTACGCGAACATGCTGGATATTACCGGATTAATTACCCAGGCAACCGGGCGGCAATTCGAGATATTCAGCCTTCCCGACTTTGTTCCCGAGCTGATCAAGAGATGCAGGAAGGAGGATCTGCTCTTTCCGCTGCTGGATTTTCTAGTGGGGTCCGTGGACAACATCTCGTCGATGGAGTTCAAACGCTATGACAGTTCCTGCTATCAAGCGGCACGGAATGCTGCCGCCTGGGGCCAGCCGGATCCGTCTCTCGAAGATACCGTCAACGGCATTTTGAAATTCATGAACCGAAAGGGAATTATCTCGGTGGCGCCTCGTGAGTTCAAGGCCGTGGCCGCCGGCCGGTAGGTATTCGCTGCGCGGATGCGTCGTCCGCGTGGCCCACGAACAGGCTGCAAAGCTTGAGCCTGGTGAACCTCGCGCCGTCGTTTTGGGGTAAGAGCTACGTATGGTTTGAAAAGTCGGTAGCTGGAAGTTCGCCCAAGCAGGCGAGCAGTTCGACGGATTGGCGATACTACAATAACGTCGATCCGCCCAAAGCCTTTAGCGCACGCACGTATACCCTAGCTGCAGGTCCTTCTTTCCCGCCGCTGCTGCGCTCTCAGGGTCGAACGTCGCCATGTCCCCGGAACTCCGCGGATCGTCGAAGTGGCCCGGATGCGCCTCAGGCGTCCCGAACACTTTGTCCACCACAAAGCCGTCGCCACAAAGCCCGTAAAGGACAAACAAGCCCGTCAGGTAATAGCTCGCGTATGCCTGCCAGGGCCGCAACTCCTTGCCTGCACTGGTGACACGAAAGACGACTGGGTGGTCGCCGGGTTCATAGTTTACGTGCATATCCACACGGTAAGCGCGAATGGCTTTGTCTGGCTTTGCTTTGGAGTAAACCGGGAAGGGCGACTGCTGCGCACACTTGCCCACCAGCTCGATCACTCGCACGTCCTGATACATACCGAGCGAATAGTAACCGGTCGGTGAAAAATCGATCGCGCCTCGCGATCTGACTCGACAGTCTCGAAGAACCTCCACCGGAGTCCCGGCTCGCTCACCCTGCACGAGTTGGATCGAAGCCTGCCCGCATTGCGGTTCGTCTAATTTCAGCTCAAACCACTTCCGGATCCCATCATGGAAGACCAGCTGACCTTCCAACGCTCGGACCTCCGATGGCACGTTCCGTCCTGTCTCGCTGTTCGGACATGCTTGTCCGGCCGCGAACACGGCTGCGGAGACTACAAGCGCACACGCCAACAATGAAGAGCGCATGTGCCGTATATAGCACAAGGGAGCCAGGTCTCTGCCCTGGAGTCTCGAAGGTGATCGAGTATTAGACAACGAGTAGCAGCGGTTCGTGGAGGAGTGACGCACAAACCACGATGTGGCCCGCGGCCCAGGCCCATCGGGAAGCGATCTGACCCACTACTGAAAGATCGATCTGCATGAATTCTACGTAGCTGGCCCGCCATGCGATCGCCAGGGCCGCCACCGCGTCGCCTCTAATCCAGATTCAACACACCGAGCAAGCTGCTACTGTTTCCGAAATACTAGGCTCTCTTTCACCTGCTGACCTGTTTCCAATGTGCCTGTCGTGGCTAGTGTCATCTGTTGTCCATCGGCGGAAACCACCCACCGATCCTTTTGAGCAACTTTATCGTCTCGCCGGTAAGTCGAATCCACCGTGTGAGCGTCGACAAGCTGGAGCGACACGGTATCGTTGTTGGAGTTTTTCAGATCGTATTCCTTGCCGTCAAAACGGGCCGTGTAGCTATAATCACTCGAGAAGCGGACACCATCGTTTCCGTCCGCCTCGATCTTGAGCACCAATCCTTGCCGTAGACGAGTCTTGCTGAGATCCTCGGCCCATTCACCAGCGAATAGGTCATTGGCGGCTTTCGTGCCTCCGCTGCGCGTCCATACGGTGATCCGGTTGGCACGGCCTGTCTGTGAATTCGTGCTGGTTAGTTCGTTACCATCACTCGAAAGTTTGTCACGAATCGTCGCCACCAGTGCTCCGTCCTTCTTCTCTTTGATCTCGACTTGATGCTTATCGATCTTGCGCACCTCGATTTGATTGAACCCTGGATTGCCTTGCACGGACGCTTCATGTCCGTCCAACTTCGCCGTGAAATCCACGTGGGTGTCGCCTGAGATTACTACGTGCACTTCATGGTGTACAGATTTAATGGAGATTTTGTTGGGCGGATCCAGGGTGGACTGCGCGGAGACGAGCGTCCAGGAGCCAATGCGTGGGTCCGCGGCGCCGAGTTGAATGGCGGCAACCACACCGAGCAACGCGAGTTTGTGCATAGTCTTCCAATCTTATCCGAGCCGCGCCCGGCAGGAAGCGCTACCACGAACCCAGAACGAGCGGCACTCGTGGTATCGCTTCCTGCCGGTCGCGGCTCGGTAAGCACCTCATTCGTGGCGTGAGATCATGAATCTCGTGCATAGTCGCCGTTTCTGGCTGGCCGGGATAGTCCTTGCCGCTGTCCTTACCCTCCTTCCATTTTCTTTTCACGCCGAGCGCCATCTGGAGACTGCAACCCGCGTCGAAGGTAGCGAAGCGCATATTGTCACCGAAGAATTGGCCACTCGTTTTCGGTCGCCGTTCGTTGACCGCGTAGTTCTAGTGATTCAAGGACTCCCACCTGCGGATTCCCAGGAGGGCGAGCAAGCGTTGGCGCCAATTGTGGAGGGACTGAAGGCGGAGCCCGGCGTGTCCGGAGTGGTTTCCCGTCTCGATTTGCGCGATCCGGTTTTCCTAGGCAAAGGAGGAGGAACCTTTGTTCTAGTGGGACTCGCCTCCACCGAAGGCCCCGTCGAGTTGATCGTCCCCAAGCTTCACGCGCGAGCGAACGCTCTTCAAGATCAATTGCGGGGCCGCTATCCAGAGGTGAAGCTCGAACTGACAGGTGAGATACCGCTCAATTTCGACATTCGGAAAGCTAGCGCCGATGATGTGCGGCACGGCGAAAGTCTGGTGATTCCTGCGACACTCGCGCTTCTCCTGTTGGCTTTCGGAAGCTTGGTGGCGGCCCTGATTCCATTAGCCGTTGGCCAGCTTGCCATCGCGACCACACTCGCGATTGCAGGATTCCTGGCCCTGCGTTTGCACCTGTCCATTCTGGTTCAGAATTTGGCTACCATGCTTGGGCTAGGCTTGGGCATCGACTACGCGCTTCTCATGGTCAGCCGCTTCCGCGAAGCCATTTCCGCCGGGCACAACGGACCCAAAGCCTCCCTCATGGCGGCACGTCAGGCGGGTCCGACACTCCTGATTTCAGCCTCGACGGTAGGCATCGGATTCCTAGCCCTGTTGACCGTTCCCATCAGCGAAGTCCGTTCCATCGGCGTGGCGGGATTCCTGGTGGCGGGAATGAGTGTGCTGCTTACAAATACCCTGGTTCCGGCAGTGCTGGCAGTTCTCGGTCCGCGGATTAATGCCGGCCGGTTGCCCTTTACCGCGAAGTTGGATGCGGATCGGGCTGCACGCACGGGAAACCGCTGGAGGCAGTGGGGGAAGGTGATTGTCGCCCATCCCTGGCTTGCGATCATCCTGGCGGGCGCCCCCTTGCTGCTGCTCGCCTCGCAGGCCGCGCGGCTCAACACCAATGTCCCCAGGGGGGATTGGCTTCCGCCGGCGGCGGAATCGGTTCACGCGCTTCACACGCTGGAAAAAATGGACCGTGCCGGCATTGTTCAATCGTTGCGCGTGATTCTCGAACTTCCTACGGATTCCATTGCGGAAACGGACTCGGGGTGGAATACGCTCGATCGTCTCAGCAAGCGGCTCGCGAGCGACCCTCGTTCCGACCGCGTGATCTCTATCACGACGCTGGCGGAGAGCAACCGGTCCTCCCTCGGCAATCTCTCGCGTGAAACGCGTCGAACGTTCCTGAGTCGCGATGGACGTGCAGCGTTGCTTGAGGTGTTACCCAAGGCTTCCGTTTCCCTGAACGGTCAGGTCAACTGGGTGCGTGAGCTGCGGAAGACCGGCGCGCCGGCTCTCACGGGAATACCCGGCGCCACGCTACGCATTGGGGGCATCCCGGCACTCAATGCCGATTATCAGACTATTGTCCTCGACCGGTTTGCTTCGGTAATGGCGCTGGTGGTGGTGGGAACGCTAGTGGCGCTCCTGGCCGGGTTCCGATCGCTTTTCGCCGCCGTGAAGGCCATCGCTCTCAACTTGCTCTCGGTTGCAGCCTCCTTCGGAGCATTGGTTCTTGTCTTTCAGGATGGATACGGAAGTAGCTTGCTGGGAGTTCGTGCGGCAACTGGCAGCGTGTTCCCCCTGGTGCCTATCGTCGCCTTTGCCATCGTCTTCGGACTCAGCATGGATTACGAGGTGTTTTTGGTCGCCCGAGTCCTCGAAGCGAGGCGAAGCGGGCTGAGTGAAATGGATGCAATCCCGGAGGGGCTAGCCAGAACCGCAGGCCTGATTACGAGCGCCGCCGCGATTATGATTGTGGTATTCGCAGCGTTCACGTTCGGAACCTTCCTGGTGGTTAAGATGATCGGATTTACGCTGGCGGTAGCCGTGTTTATTGACGCGACACTGGTTCGCATTGTGATCGGCCCTGCGCTTCTTCGTATTGCGGGCGATTGGAACTGGTGGCCTGGGGGGCTCGCCACGGCACGCAGTTCACCGACGCCAGCGAGCGGCGAATGATGCATATCGACACGCGAAACAGATCGCTTCGTCGCTACACCTTATCCTATTTCAACCTTGCGGGTTTAAGCGTCCATGCTTGCAGGCGAGCTAGTTCCAGTAATTCGGGCGCACTGAATCCTTCGGGATGGATCGGCCAGTCGAAGCTGCGCCGCGCATCCGTTGCCACATATTTCTCCATCTCCAGATTGCCTTTGCGGACTGCGATACCCTTCGCGCTGCCGTCATCGTCCGCCAGCGTGGCTGCGAAATCGGCGAGGGAGAGCTTCTGGGATCCGATCCAGACCTCTGCCGGTAAACGCCGGTTCGTGCGAATGAATCCCGAAGCGTCGGCCTTGGCACGCTCGAATGCAGGCCGGGAGATTTCCCCAAAATGATATGTGGTGGCTCCGCGCGCAATAGGCCCCTCTACAGCAGCCGGCTCCATTCCGAGAAGAATTTGGAGCATCTCCGCCGGCGACAGCGCGCCGTGATCTGTTACTAGAAACGTTTCCTGCTCGGCCAAATGCCTGGCAATGGAGGCTCGATCGCCGGCGCGCCCGAGTTGGCTCTCATAAAGCAGCGGCAACTCGCGTGCGGTCACGAAGCGTACGCTGGGACGCGCCTTGGCATGTTCCACATAACGGGTCAGAATGCGGTAACACCGTTCGGACTCCTCCGCCGTGCGCCGAGGTGGTTTCTTCCATTCGTTCCGTTCTGGATTTGCACCCTTGGCGAAATTCAGGTCCCAGAATGCAGTGGTGACAAATTCGGTCGGATGGTAGTAGATGCTGATGACCCCGCCGCCTTTGGCTTCCAACTCCTCGGCCGCATGGTCGAATTTTTCAAGTGCCTCCGGCAACGTGCTTTCATCGTTGAGTGAAGCACGCATCTGGTACCGTCCCATGTTAAAGACGTTCAGCATTCCGCCGAACCAGAACGGCTGTTCGCCGACTCCCACCTGCTCCCCTTCGTCCAGATATACGGGAATTCCGAGGCGGAGTAGCGCGCGGAATGTTTGAGGTCCCCATGAACTACCCGGCTGGCCATAACAGCTGGGTGTGATTCCGAAAATGCGGCGAACATCTTCGACGCCGGGCCTTTCACGGCGTTCGAATTCAGCCGCGCCATCCAACCAGCCCATGCCGCGCAGATAGAGCGCCGGTGTGGGCTGAACGCTGTGGAAATTTGAGTGGTAACCAATGTCGTGGCGCCCCAGTGCGCGGATCACGTCTATCCGCCCACGCGATTCCAGCACGCGCGCCTTCTCGCCGACCACCTTGAACGTGGCACGCACGCCCAATTTATCGAGATCGGCCGCGATCCGTAAGGCGGCATCATCCGCCGCCGGTTCGATGTAGTCTTCCGTGTCGAACCAGAGCACGACGTACACGGGCCCATGCGCAGCCAACACAGTCGCCGTCAGAAAACTTGCCAGGAGCAGTCGTAGCATCCTGCTTAGATTAGCGCAGTCCGTTCGCTGGGCTTACCAGACCGTTTCCTTCATGATCGTCGGGGTTGTGCTTGGATCAAACGCTCATTCCGACGGAACACATCATTGCGCTACTTATCGCAGACCGCGACAAAACTCAACCGGGCGATAAAGAAGCGCAAGAACGGAAGGTTGGCCGGCGCGCCCAAAGCACAATCCCAGCGCATGAAGGCGTATTGAGCGGCGAAGCGGAAGAAGCGGCGAGGATAAGCGCGAAGCTGTTCAACCCGCTCGTCAATTTTGCCGGGCCGCAGGTAGCCAGATTTACGGTCTCTGCTCATACTTGCACGATTTTGACGTCTCAGCGGCAGTACGTGAATGACGATCGCTAGCGGCGAAACCGCACCGGTTTCGATAAGTTCTGCGGGGAATCAGGGGATGTTCGTTCTACGCTCACTTCTCTAGCGCGCCGCTGGGCCACTTTGATCCCGCGTTTAATCAAATCCAACGCCTAGTAAATGGTACCAATATCCAGTGATGCAGGAGAAGTCGTTACTGTTCGAAGCGCTTTTACTGATGTAATCATACCTGCTTCCGGTGATTACGTATTCATAGTGGCGGGGGAAATCGTCGCGAGGACAAAAAGAAAAAGATGATACGATCACTAATTGGGTTTGGAAGCTGAGAATTTGGAAGGATACGCGAGGCCAGGACCTCGTTGAGTATGCTTTGATGGCGGGTTTTGTAGCGGTTGCCGCGGGCGCTATCATGCCTGATGTTGCGACCACCAGCTTACCTTTTTGGTGGGTGGTGAGCCTGATCGAACGACGAGACCTTGCTGCTCGGCAAGACCGATGTATTGCCGGGCCATTCCGTGAACGTCAAGATCGCGCGGACGAAGTACACCGGTATGGTTAGCGAGCTTCGCGACTTAGGGGATAGGTTCTGCAAAGCGACGAATTTCCACATCAATAGCTTGGCGGTGAGGGTGGGATTCGAACCAAGGTCTGACCAACGGCGTCTGCGAGTTACAGATTCTAAATTGCTCACGATGCGGAAATTGCCACTGATGCCGTAGACTATTGCACGCTATTCGACGCGGGACTCGATGAAAAACGCTCGGCAATGCGCTTCCGCGCTCAGTCAATCGGTCGCCCGCGGTGCCGTCGCGTCGTGGGGATTGGATCACTTGGTGAAATGACCTTAGCCGAGAGTCTCTTCTGAGGAAAGTCTTTCCGGTTAAGAGTCGAAATGAAGGCTGCACGCCCCTGCTCCGAGCAAGCGCAAAACACATTGTCGTCCGGGTCTCGCGACACGTCGGCAGTGATCTGAAGGTCCACAAGCTCGGCCTCCTCTCTTAACAGGTTGATGATTTCGCCTATCAGATTGCGCCGTACGCCTAGGCGTCTGAGCACCTCTTTGTATTCGGCAAGAATGTCTTCTGTGATCAGCCACGTGAAAGTCGCGTTCTCAAGCCAGTCGCGGAGAAGTTCGGCGCTCGGGTTCCGTGGGGCCCGTCCGGATTTGAATCCTGAGATGCCGGCGACGAGGACGGAGGTGTCGATCACGCCTCTACGCGGATTTTCTCGACCTGGCAACAGTGATCTCCGGCAAGCGCTTTTTGTCGGCGCGGTACGCGCCGATCGTCTCTACGATCTGGGACTCTGTTACGCCCGATAGATCGCCTGCAGCCGCCTCTAGACGGCGTGCGAAGTCGCGCTTCCATCCCGGTCGCTTGCGGCCCCGCGCGAGGTCTTGGTACACGTCGGCCCGAGGAAGTTGCTCCTCAATCTCGTTTGCCAGTTCTCTTACCGGAATACGTACCTCGACCGCCTCACGGCCTCTCGCCGGGAGAGACCGCAGCCACAGATAACGAAGTCTGTTCACTTGCGCTTTCCTTAGATTGGTCGACAGAACTTGCGTGAAGCGGGCGAGCACTTCCGTGGACGTGCCGAGCGACTCCTTCAGGCAAAATGCGACCTTAGCTTCGAGGAGGAGTTGATTGTCAAACCAATAGAGGCCGTCCCGACGCGTTGGCCGCAACACCTTGAACTGCACCAGATTCTGGAGGTCCTTCGGCTCGACGCCCAGGACAGCGCTGGCCTGCTTCAGTTTCAATTCGACAGCCTGCATCTTGATATACCATCTATATTTTAGATGGTATATCAGAGCTAGTCAAGCTCCCGCGTGGGCAGCCAAGCCTCTGCCGATCACTCGTCACGAAGGGCGGACGATCCTCGTACTTCAGGACCTAGCGGTGAGCCCCTGGATCTGGTCCTTGAGCGGGGCCAGTGGCAGCCGCTCGAGCTGATTCGCTTCCTGGGCATCGCGATTGGCTTGGCGCCCGCACTCGGCCCACGAGCGTGGCGCCTTCATCGGTTCGGTCACGCGCAGTATCGGACGGTTTGAGCGAGCCAATCGGGGCACCTTATTCCTGGACGAGATCGGCGACCTTCCGCTGGAGTTGCAGCCCAAGCTTCTACGTAAAGACAGTTCGAACGATTAGGAAGCAGCGCCACGATCCACGCCGATGTGCGCGTGATCTGTGCCACACACCGGAATCTCATGGAGATGATCGAAAGCCGGGAATTCCGCGCCGACCTCGTGTTTCCCGTTGAATTACCACCGCTGCGCGAGCGCCCCGAAGATATCCGCTTGTTAGTCCGTCATTTTGCGATGAACTATGCTCGGCGCATGCGGACCGATTACCGCGATTGCAGAGGAGTTCATCACGGCGTGTGCGCCTTATACTTGGCCGGGCAATATCCGGGAGTTGCAAAACTTCATAGAGCGTTCGGTAATTCTCTCCAACGGCCCTGTGCTAACTGGTTCGCTGTCGGATCTGACGTGCGCGCAGAAGGCGTGCGCGCCTGTCACGCTGAAAGAAGCGGAGAGTTCACACATCCGGCAGACTCTCCGGCAAACGGGCGGGGTAGTCGGTGGTCCGAATGGCGCCGCCGCTCGCCTGAGGGTGCGCCGGACGACGTTGATCTCCAAGATGCGGCGGCTCGGTCTCAATCGCGGGCAAAGTTCAGCGTTGCCGGTGCCAGCAGTAGCGTCGGTCCCAAACTCAGAAGACCCAACTCTTCGGACCCCTCCGCTGATTGCAATCGCGCGCGGGCGCAAGTTAAGGAAACTCCAATCCGCAGTCTGACGGGGAAGAGCGTACAGCGGTGGCCGAAGCCTAACACCGCACGGTAAAATCTGTCGGCGTACAAGCTTGCGACGTTGTGGACAGGAATGTCGGGCCGGCCGCGCTAGTTGGATGATGCGCAAGCGCGCCTCGCCCGCCGTGACTTGCTTTCCCTCAGGTGAAGGATTTGGCATTCATATCGATACTGCAGGAGCAGCAGGCCGTCTGCTTTCTTCTCCAGAGCGCATGCGTTCCTGCATGGCTTTTGCCAGCTGCTTCTGGTGGTCGGTCAGGAGCGCTTCAATTTGGTGGTGCGTTTCGTCGCTGATCGCGTGGATCTTCGGGCCGAGGTCTTCGCGGGAGAGCGTTGGATTGTTGTCGAACAGCGCCTGAATCCTGTTGTGGTGCTCCTCAAGCAGGGGTCTGATCCTGTTTCCGCTGGTTCGTGGTGAGGTCCAGATCCTTTGTCAGATGATCGAGTTCCTGATCGATCGACCGCTGGCCGTGGATCGACTCGGACCCGCTTGCGCCGGTTCTTTGCCGGGCGATTGCTGCGGTTCTCAACAGCAAAATTCGTCTTTGTTCAGATAGACGGAAGCGTCGCGGGGCCGGTTACTTCTGCGCTTCGGTACACAGAGATTGACAAAGACTAAGCGCTAACGAAAACTCCAATGTCGACTGGACGTCGCGTGGAGGCGATATTTTGACTCGCGGAGCCGCAACCGCGAAGCATGTTACTTTAGAACCACAGCCCTCGAAATCGGCGGCTCAGTTGCACTTGTTGGGATTGATGCCGGACACTAACGGAGCCAAAATTCCTCTAAGACAGTTCGGTCGCCACGACGTTAAGATTTCGGCGCTGGGCTTTGGCGGACATCATCTGGGCGATGCGCCTGACGAGCGAACCGCGGTTCGCCTGGTACGGCAGGCCGTGGATGGCGGTATTACATTCTTCGACAATTGCTGGGAGTATCACCGTGGCAAGGCCGAAGCCTGGATGGGCGCCGGTTTAAAGGGAGTGCGCGATCGCGTGTTCCTGATGACCAAGGTCTGTACGCATGGGCGCGACAAGGCGCTGGCGTTGCGCATGCTCGACGAATCGCTGCATCGGCTGCGAACCGATCATCTGGACCTTTGGCAGATCCACGGCGTTGGCTTCGAAAACGATCCCGACTTGTTCATCCGGAAGAATGGCGCCGCGGAGGCGCTGGAGCAGGCGAAGAAAGAAGGCAAGGTGCGGTTTGTCGGCTTCACGGGACACAAGGATCCATCCATTCACCTGAAGATGCTGGCCACAGGCTTTCCGTTTGATTCCGTGCAGATGCCGCTGAACGCGTTTGACGCGAGCTTCCATAGCTTTGAGCAACAGGTACTGCCCGAGTTGAACCGCCGGGGAATCGCAGCGCTCGGGATGAAGCCCATTTGCGGTCATGGGGCGCCGGTGCAAAAGGGCGTGCTCACCGGCGAAGAAGCCCTACGATACGCGATGAGTCTGCCGGTGACTACTACGATTACCGGAATTGATAAGCCGGAGGCTCTCCAGCAGGCGCTCAAAGTAGCGCAGGGTTTCGAGCCGCTGCAACCATCGGCGCTGCAGTCGCTGCGCGACCGTTGCCGGCAGTATGCGGCTGACGGCCGATTCGAACTTTACAAACTGTCGCTCCAATTCGACAACCCCGAGGCGCGCCTCGCTCATGGCTTTCCGCTCGACATGCAGCAGGTTGAGGTGCGCGAGATGCTCAAAATGACAGACAACAGCGGGCATCCGTTCCCGCCGACGAAGTAATATGCCGCATGGATTTGATGTGACCAGAAGAACCTTTGTGGAGGCGTTTATGTTGGGAGCCGCAGGCCTCGCAGCGCAAGGCCAATCCGGGGCGGAAATACCGAAGCGGCCGCTGGGGCGCACGGGTCTCGAAGTTTCGGCCTTGGGAATTGGCGGATACCACCTCGGCTCCGCGGACAGCGACACGGAAGCCACCCAAATTGTCAACGAAGCGTTGGATGCCGGCGTGAACTTCTTCGACAATGCCTGGGAATACCATAGTGGCCTAAGCGAGGAGCGGCTGGGCCGCGCACTCAAGGGCAAGCGGGACCGCGCCGTCGTGATGACGAAGGTGTGTACGCATGGCCGTGACAAGAACGTCGCCATGCGCCAACTGGAAGAATCGCTCACTCGCTTGCAGACCGATCATGTCGATGTGTGGCAGATACACGAAGTGATCTACGAAAACGATCCTGAACTTATCTTTGCTCCCAATGGCGCGGCGGAGGCTCTGCTCGAAGCCAAGCAACAGGGTAAGGTGCGGTTTCTCGGGTTCACCGGACATAAAGACCCGTCTATTCATTTGAAGATGCTTTCCCACAGCTTCCCTTTCGACACTGTGCAGATGCCTCTCAATTGCCTGGACGCGACTTTTCGCAGCTTCGAGACCAAGGTGCTGCCAGAGGTGAACCGGCGCGGCATCGCGGCGCTGGGCATGAAAAGCCTGGGTGGCAGTGGCGAACTTGTGCGCGAAGGCGCCGTTGTTGTCACCATGGGACTGCGCTATGCCATGAGCCTGCCGGTCGCTGTGACCATTAGTGGCATCGATTCCATCGACGTGTTGCATCAGAATCTCGAGGTCGCACGCGGCTTTCAACCCTTGAGTGCTGCCGAGATGCAAACCATCCGTGACGCGTGCCGATTGGATGCCTCAGACGGTCATCTGGAGCTGTTCAAGACAACCAAGAAATATGACGGAGACCTGGGACGTGAGATGCACGGGTTTCCATCGAGCGCGGAACTCCCCGTTTAGCGCGAACAGAGCAGGGGAATCTATGATCAACGTAAAGCGGCTGGGTTACGCATTGTTGATTGGGATCGTCACCATGACGGCGCAAACGCACGACACGACGAGCGAATATGTCTCGCCGTCCGAAGCAGTTCCCAGGGGCAAAGCTCCGAAGATGCAAGTCGAATTGCTTAACCCGGGAGAACCGACGAAGCAATATGCGGTTATCTTCTACCAGGGAGACGAAGCTTTTTCCGGACTACTGGAGTTTGCGGACAAGTATCACGTTACGAGTGCGCATTTCACCGCGATTGGAGCGCTGAATCGTGCGACGTTGGGATGGTTCGATCCCCAGCGCAAAATGTACAAGAAGATTCCCATCAACGGCCAGCACGAAGTGATTGGGATGAGCGGCGATATCGCACTCTATCAAGGAAAGCCCGTAGTGCATACGCACATGGTGGTGGGTAGCCCAGACGGAACAACGCGTGCCGGCCACGTTCTTGATGCGTACGTATCTCCGACGGTGGAAGTAATGGTCACGGTCGATCCGATAGCGATGAAGAAGCGGTTCGATCCCGAAACAGATCTGACGTTGATTGATCCAGGGCTAAAGTAGCAGGAACGTCCGGCTATTTCTCGGGCGGCGAGTATCCGTCGGTGAGGGTCTTGAGAAATGCCACCAACATGTCTTCCTGCTGGCCGGTCAGTTTCAAATCGCCGAGTTGTTTTCGATTAATGGTCTGCGGATTCTCGGGCGCCGGCCAGCACGTGATCTTCTCGCCAGGATCTCCCGGTTTGCACCGCGCCAGCGTATCGCGGGTGTTATAGAAATGGACTACCTCCTTCAGCGACTTAAGGTATCCATTGTGCATGTAGGCTTTCACGAAGTCGGCACGCGGGCGCTTGTCCGCATTCCGCAGCGTGGGCGTTTTGTACTTTCCCAGAAATGATGTGGCCATCGCCGCCCACTCGTGATTGGGATTCTGCGGGCTGGCCAGGAAGCCGCCCACTCCCAGATCAAGGAATTTGAGTCCGTCCGGATTGGCCGTGTACCCGAGCTGATCGGGCATGTTCTCTTTGTAAAAAGGGAGAGCCGGGTTCGGCGGCAGGCCCAGGTTGGAGGCAGTGAAGTCCGTAAATAGCGGCTCCTCACCCGGGCCTCCGTCTCGATGGCATTCGTTGCAGTGCGTGGTTTTGCTCCGGAACAGTTCGTAACCGGACTTTTCGTCAGGCGTAAACTCTGCTTTCCCGGCCATGACATAGTCATATTTCGAAGAGAACGGGTTCACTTCAGTCGAACCCTCGAACGCCGCGATCGCTTCCGCGATTCGATCGAAGGTAGTTTGTGCAATTCCACGGTCGACGGCTCCGAGATGCAGCGGCAACGGGTCAACATCCGGCGGCGGGCCCGGACGATCGCACACCTGCTTTGCATTGGCCGGCCACTGAACCGCAAATGCCTGCGCTCCCCAAAGGCTTTCCGCCATGGAACGGTAAGGCCGTTGGGACATTCGATAGACCATGCATGCCGGGTCGATCAAGCCCATCTCGGCGGGGGTCAGCGGAGGACCCTGTGCTTGCTCGGCGAGCGCGCTGTCCAGACGCAGCCCGGTGGCGCGCATGTCCCAGAACTGGCCACCGACAAAATCACCTTGTTCGAGATTGTAATGAAGGACGGGTGAGTAACTCGCATAAGTATGAGATTGAGGCCTTCGTCCACTGAAGCGTGTTCGAACGGAGCCGGGGTAGGCCGCGGTGGTCTGGTTGAGAGCACTGACCGGTCCGCTGAAACCGGTCTCCGGCATGTGGCAGAAGCTACAGGCCTCGTTCCTATTTACTGAAAGGTTTTTGTCGTAGAAGATGATTTTACCGAGGAGCGTGATTTGCTGAAAGCGGTCCAACGCGGCCCATCGCGCTCGATCGAGTGATTCAGCCTCGATGTGGTCGATCTCCATTTCGACAGACTTGATTTCCTTCCGCGCTGTGGCCGGAATCGGATCCCAACCAGTCGGGCTGTCTGCCTCACCGGAACGAAGAGCCGTTGCAGCCGCGAGCAAACCGATCGCAGTTGTTCCCGCCACCCAGGCGTAATGCGTTTTCAAGGTTTGCTCCTCGCTGAGGGCGTAGCAGGATATGCATAACCGAGAGCGACATTATCGAATATCCATCGCATTTGTTGACTCGGGTCTGGAGGAAGAACGCCAAAAGGCGAGAATCCCGCGATTAAAGCGCACGCGTGGAGCGAACCGTCACCTTGGTCGATTCCAAGAATCAAGACCGTGTCGCTCCGCTGCAGATCGGCCACAGACATTCGATAGAGGCGGCGAGCTTTGCCGGTAGAAGCGCCTGCCGCCCGCCCAATCGCATAGAATTCCCCAAAGGCTATGTGAACTGTTCGCATGTTACCCGAGAGGACTAAGCGAACGTGTAACAGATCGTCTAAGGGGTCCGTTGGTTCTATGGTTGCCGCGAAACTGCGGACGCCCCCCGAGACAATGAGGTTCGCGACGAAACTCTGACCTGCACCTTTTGTGCCGCGAACGTAGAGTGTGTCTCCGGAGGAGATCCGATCCAAAGAGCCGGCAACGGCGTCGCTTAAACTGGCAGCGTTGCGCGGAAAAATCCAATAAGCAGCATTTGGACTCACGTTGACGGAAACGCTGATCTCCTTGTTGCCAGTAGAGACCACAAGAGTGATCCGGCGGGCCTTCGTGTCCAAGGCGGACACCACGCCGTAAAGGCTGTCCGCTTGCCACGCTGCGAGTTCCTTCTTCTGCTCGGCATTGATCTCCGCGCGCGGCGTAACCGTGACCACAACAGGATCCGAGGTCCCCACACATAGGCGGTCCCCATTGTTTAGTTCCTCCGGGGGTATTCGGTTGGCGTTCGAGTTGCTCCGCAGAAAATTCGTAGCGTTATCGTAATTGAAATTAACCAGGTCGTCGGAATCGGTCCTAACAGTAATTGTGCGATCGACGACATCCGCGAAAAAGATCTGGCCTGCTATCCTGCAATGTTGCGCATGAACGACAGTGGCCGGCCAGAACGCAATCAGATAAAGTAGCCGTTTCATAATCAATTGGACCTTCACCCGGAATGAGGCAATCGAATCGCCGTCGCCCTCAATGTTGTATCGGAGCCACTTACCCGGGTTCGATGCTTTCGGTAGTGTCGCCACGATGCCGCCGTGTCCATCCTGCGTCTCCCGTGGAGCAAGCCTCCGGCTTGCCAAAAGGACAAGCCGGAGGCTTGTCCTACTACGGCTGGGAAATTCGCGCCGGAGGCCGAGATACGCGGCCGTTCTGCGCTTCCTGAACCGATACCTGATTAACGTCGAGGGTCGTCGCAGTGGCCCGATCGAGCGCGATCTTCGCCTTTGCGTATGCCCCCTTCGCGGCAACTTCACTGGACTGCGCCTGTGCCAAATAAGTTTGATACTGGATCACGAGATAATTCGTCGCGAGTCCAACGTCAAAAGTCTCTTGTTCCACTTTTACGGATTGCTCCTGAAGAACGCGGCTTTGGACGGCGGCATCGTAAGCCGCCCGGGCCTGTTGCATGGCTACATACGCGTCGGCGACTTCCAGACGAACTTGATCTTCGAACTGCTGTCGACGCAACTGAGTCTGCCGGACTTGCAGTTGATCTCGAACAGCATCCGCCTGCGCGACGCGATTCCGCAACGGTAATGTTAGCTGCATGCCAACACTGTACGTCGGGAAATTATTCCTGAAGATCTGTCCGAGCGCAGTTCCGTTGCCGCCGGGATAGAGCGCTGCGCCAGGCGTAAGCGCCGCCCCAGGCGCGTTTACATCGCCGGAAAGACCGCCGTTCTGCAGCGTTCCAACCACATCCAACTCCGGCCGCAGAGCGTTGAGCGAACCCTTCAAGCTTATTTGGGAGTTTTCAACCTGTATGCCTGCCTGGGCTAAATCGGGACGGTCCCGCAAGGCCTCGGCGATCAAGTCCTCGACCGGTCGGTCCGGTTCGGTCTCCGGAACCGTCAACGTGTCCGTAACGATAATATGGGCTCCACGAATGGCGGGATTCGCTAGGCCGGCGCGGGTAATCGCCGTCTTGACGATCAGTTCCTGCTGCTGAACCAGACCCTGGGCCGAGATCAGGGCCTGCCGATTGGATGCAACTTGAGCCTGCGCCCGCGTCACCTCGATGGGCGCCTGCTCGCCTTGTTGAACCTTGTTCTTGTTGTCCTCATACAGCCGCTCGGCAAGCCGCATTGCTTCGCGCTTCACCTTGACGTCTTCATTCAGACTTACCAGGTCCGTATATAGCCTGGCGATGCCGGCCACCGTGTCGATCACCTGCTGTCGAAACACCAGATCGGCGATCCTTCCGTTGTTCTTCGCGATGTGAATGTATCGGCGATTCAACTCGATTCCGAAGCCGCGTAGCAGCGGTTGCGTGATGGCGAACCCCAGGCTTGAGCTCAGAATCGGATTGTAAGTGTATCTGGCCGCGTTGGTTGTTAATCGGGTATCGTCGAACGTCATGCTGAGTTGAGTGCCGGGCGAAAAGCCTTGGGTCCATCCCACATTGCCGTTCATATTATTTGAAACCAGCCAGTTCGATGCGCCGGTTATCAGTGGATTGAATTCCGGAGTGCTTTGGTGAGCCCAGTTGATTTGACCCGAAAGGGCTGGATCGTATTGTGGAATCGCCGGGCCGGTGGACAGCGGGATCGCACCTGTCACCGATAGATCGTTCTGCTGTTGCGTAATCAGCGCGACGTCCGAAAGGTTGGTGTTCACCGTTGGCGCCGGCGTCGAACTGGTGGTGAGTGTCGTAAGCAGCGGACCGTTCGGTCCGCCGATTCCAGGAGGCGGCTCGTTCACCAAAAGGCTAACTCCGCGCAATAACCCGCCACCTTTCGCGCGACCGATGTCGGTTTCCGCGATTCGCGGGAGATATCGCTCCACCTCGATATCCAAATTGTTCTCCAGAGCTAGCGCGATCGCATCTGCCAATGAAAGATACAACTGGCCGGCGCGCATCAAATCGAAAATCCGCTCCGAATTCTTAAGGTTCACCGGAGGAACGGGCTTCGCTTCGTACGGGCGAATGAAGGCGTTCCCCAGGAAGCCGGTCTGCGCTTCGCCAAGCACAGGGACAGCCACCATCAGAACCGCGGCTTGAAACCAACCTTTCATTGCGCTCCCCTTGGACCTGAATTCTTAGCTGCGATTTGAACGAGTGCTCCCTCCTGGACGACATCGCTTGGATCGACGACCACTTCTTCGCCTGCGCTAAGCCCATTCACAATCTCAAGCTCGATCCCGTAATCGCGTCCTGGCTCTACAGTCTGGAAGTGAACGCGCCTGACGCGGGCAAGCGTCGCCTGGTCGATTCCATCGGCCCTGACCTTCTGCTGCTCGTCAGGAGTCAAAGGCTGCAGCACCGCCAACACCGTGCCACTCGATCTGACGACAAGAGCTGCGTCCGGCACCAGACACGGAGGATCGATTCGGTCGGTAACGAACGAAACCATTGCGTACATTCCCGGCAGTAGCACCCCCTTGGGATTATCCACGTCGACTTCCGTCAGCAGTGTTCTGGACTGAGCGTCCAGAGAGCTGGAAGTTCGCGTCACGTTGCCTTTAAAGCTCAGACTGGGAATTTGCTGGACACTGACCGTCGCGGTCTGGCCCACCCGGACACCCGGCGCATTGGTTTGCGGAACCCCGATCAGAATACGAAGTTTCCCTATTTCCGCCAGGCGAAAGATTTCGCCTCCACTGGGAACATCGGACGGAGCGGCAGCATTGGAGCGCGCAGGCCCAAGAGTAGCTCCGTTAGCCGAAATAAGCGCGCCGACGTCGACGTTCCGCGCCGTGATGACGCCGTCAAATGGTGCGGCGATTCGCTCGTAACCTTGCAGCGCCAATAGGCGGTCCACCGTCGCCTTGCTAGCCCGGACGAACTCCTCGGTTGCCCGCACGGTCTTTTGCTGGGCAACAACATTCGCCTGCGATGTTTTGGCCGCGGTGGATTGATTATCACCGTCCTGCCTTGACACCGCGCCATCGGCGGTGAGAATCTTGTATCTCTGCCAGGTGATCTCCGCCAGATCGCGCGTTGCGATGAACTGCTCCAGCGAGGCCTGAGCCTGTCCGAGCTGTCCTTGGGCTTGTGCCAGCGCAGCCTCCGCCTGGGATACCTGTTGATCGAGATCCGGCGCCTCGATATCGGCCAGCTTTTGGCCGGTGCGCACATGATCGCCGATATCGACATAACGCCGCTTTAGATAGCCAGCGGCGCGGGCATAAATATACGCTTCCGTAATGGGTGTGATATTTCCCGGCAGCAGTAATTCGGTGCTCGGAGCCGCGCGCTTTACTACGGCGGAATTCACTAACGGCGGTGTGATCCTGCGGATTCGAGCGGCGTCGTCGATCTGTTTCGTGGTCCGCTCCCGCGGCAAATACCCTAATAGGTAAACGGCGGCGGCCGCGCCTAGAATCGCGACCACGGCCAGTGGCTTGCCCCACGACCTAGAATGCGCGCTCATGGCTTGGGAACCTCCCCGGCTTCTTCCGCGATCTGCCGATCCATGTCCACCGGCGCTTTCTTCCGAAGCAGAGTGTAAACAATCGGCACGAAGAACAGCGTTGTGGGCGTTGCGAATAACAGCCCGCCTATGACCGCTCTACCCAGAGGCGCGTTCTGTTCGCCACCTTCGCCAAGGGCGAACGCCATCGGAAGCATACCGATGATCATCGCGAGCGCCGTCATCGTGACCGGCCGGATTCGTGTGAACCCCGCCGAGAGAGCAGACTCCACGGCGTTCTTCCCCGTTGCGCGCTCATCATTTGCAAACGTTACCAAAAGGATACTGTTCGCGGTCGCAACGCCGATGCCCATAATGGCGCCCATCAACGCCGGAACGCTGAGAGTAGTGCGCGTCAGGTACAGCATCCAGAGCATGCCCGCCATTGCTCCAGGAAGCGCCATCAGGATGATGAAGGGATCCAGCCAGGATTGAAAGTTGACGGCCATTACAAGATAGACCAGCAACACAGCAAAGATCATTCCCAGGCCCAGACGGGTGAATGAGGTTCGCATAGTGTCCACTTGGCCGCGCAGATCGATTGAGGTCCCGCGTGGAAGTGTCAGGCGCATTTTGGCAATAATCTTTTCGATGTCACCTGCGAGCCCTCCTAAATCGCGCTGGTCCGGACTCGCGAAGATATCGATGACGGGTTGAATATCGTAATGACTTTCAATTTCGGGTGAGTTGTTCCTTTTCAATCCGGCAAGATTGTAGAGCAACTGCGTCGCCCCGCCTGCGGGTGGCGTAATCGGCGTGCGCCGCATCGCGTCAAAAGTGTCGATCTTGTATTGCGGAGTCTGCGCCGCAACTTGGTAGTTCACGCCGTTCTGCGGATCCAGCCACTGATTCGGCGCCACTTGGCCGCTCGCCGACAGGGAGATAAGCAGGCTGCTTGCGACGTCTCTCTGGGTCAGACCGGATTCGTTCGCCAGAATCCGATCGACGTTTACATCTACAGTCGGGTAATCCTCTCGCTGCCGGACAAAAACATCCACGGCTCCGGGCAGTCCGGCGATTTCGTTCTGTAGTTTTGTGGCCACTTGAGCGCTTTGGTTGAGGTTGTTCCCGATCACCTGAACGTCCACGGGAGCCGGCAAGCCGAAGTTGAGGATTTCACTTGTGATGTCGGCCGCCTGGAAGAAGAACGTCTCGGCCGGAAACATTGCCGCCAGGGTTTTCCGAAGCTTCCTGGTATAGTCGAGCGTCGGGTGATGATCCGTCTTCAGCGAGATCAAGATCTCACCGTCACCATTGCCGTTGGTGATGCTATCGCTGAAGGCCAGGTTAATGCCGGAATTCGGCAGTCCGATATTGTCTAGAAGTGAATCGAGCTCCTGCGCCGGAATCACTTTGCGAATCTCCCTCTCGATGGACGAAAAGATAGCCGCAGCCTCCTCGATACGAGTTCCAGTCGGAGTGCGGACGTGCAGCCGCATCTGCCCGGCGTCGACGTAGGGAAAGAAGTTCTGGCCGATGACAGCGACCAGTCCTGCCGACGCCAGCGCGAACGCCAGAAACGCTCCGCCGACGATGACACGGTGGGCGAGCACCTGTTCGAGCAGTCGGCGATAGCCCTCCCGGAAGTTCTCGAAGTTCCTATCGAAAGCCTGATGAACGCGCCAGATAGCACCGGCGGATTGTGCGGCCGGTGTGTCAGCTCCCTCGCCGTCCTGATAAAGATGCATCTCCGACTGCAGGAGATAGTGAACCATGGTAGGCACAACGGTGCGAGTCAGTAAGTAAGATGTCAGCATCGCGAACACCACGCCCATGGCCAGCGGTGTGAACAGATATTTCGCCGCGCCGGACAGCATGAGCACGGGAACGAACACAATGCAGATACAGAGGGTCGAAACAAACGCCGGTATGGCGATCTCTTGCGCGCCGTCCAGAATCGCGCGAACCAGCGTCTTGCCTTTCATTCCCATGTTGCGATGTACGTTTTCGATCTCCACCGTCGCATCGTCCACCAGAATTCCGACGGCAAGCGCCAGACCTCCCAGCGTCATCACGTTGATGGTCTGCCCGAGAAGAGCCAGGACCGTGAGAGAGGTGAGAATCGAAAGAGGAATGGAAATACAGACGATCAATGTGCTGCGCCAGCTTCCCAGGAAGAGCAGAATCATGAGCGCGGTCAGCAACGCGGCGATGCTCGCCTCCCGAACCACTCCGGTAACCGCAGCCTTCACGAACAACGACTGATCGAAGAGTGGGGTGATATTCAGCGCCGGCGGAAGCGTCGCTTGTATTCTCGGCAGCAGGTCCTTCACACCTTGCACCACGGCCAGCGTCGAGGCGCCGCCATGCCGCAAGACAGTCAGCAGCGAAGAGAGGCCGCCATTGATGCGAACTATGTTGGTCTGCACCTGATAGCCGTCCCGGACCGTTCCGACGTCGCGGAAGTACACCGGGTTGCCATTAACCGTCTTGATCGGCATGTCGTTCATCGCGGATATCAATTCGGGACTGCTGTTGAGCCGAATCAGGTATTCGCGCGTTCCCACCTTCACGGTGCCGGTTGGAAGAATGAGATTTTGAAGATTCAGCGCGTTCGAAACGTCGGTGGCAGACAGTCCCTTCCCATACAAGGCATCAGGATCCAGATCCACCATCACGGTTCGGACTTTCCCGCCGTAGGGCAGGGGCACGGAGATACCCGGAATGGTTGCCAGGCGGGTACGAACGAAATTCTGGCCGTAATCGTAAAGTTGCTGCTCGGTAAGCGTGCCGCTGCTAAGACCCAGCTGAAGTATCGGAACGCTGGAGGCGTCGGTCTGGACGATCAGCGGCGGGAAAATACCGGGCGGCATGGTCCGAAGCAGCGTCTGGCTGACGGCCGTCACTTGCGCGACAGCCAGATCTACGTTGGTCCCAGGTTGCATGTAGACGCGTATCAGCCCCACGCCGTTGTACGCAGTCGACTCGATGCGTTCAATATCGTTGACTGTGGTCGTCATCGCGCGCTCGGAAACGATGAGGACACGTTTGGCCATGTCGTCCGGACTCATTCCGCTGTAGCTCCAAATCACGCCTACCATCGGAATATTGATGTATGGAAAAATATCGGTCGGCGTTGTGACCATGGAAAGTCCGCCCATGATGGCGATAAGGATGGCCATCACCATGAAGGTATAAGGACGGCGGAGCGCTAGGCGGACGATCCACATATAAGGACATTCATTGCAGTCTTACAGCCATTCGAAATCGGCGACGTTTCAGTTGATTCGAACCAGGGCCGACTAGCCAAAACTCAACGGACACGTGTCATGGGTGACTTTGAGCGCCGTGGTGATGACACTCATGTCATCCTGGCGTCATCTCAAAGTCACTCGCACTCCAGGGTATTCGCAAGTGGATTCGGGTAGGCATCAGGATCTTGTTCATCAGACTTGTGCAGGCACTGAAAATCCTTTTCGATAAGCAACTGCACGCCCGCTTGCGACGAGGCCTCAATGCTCACTTGGTCGCTTTCAATCCACTCCGTTATCATTTGCATCGGGACCATCACGTGAATGGTTTGGCCCTCGAAATTTGCGGTGACCACCTTGTCGCGGAATGAGCCTTCCAGCTTATAAACGAGGGTTCGCCCGGGCCCAAACTCAATGGACGATTCCACGCGATTCCGGTCGCGGAGTTGAGCAACTTCCTTCTGGGTCAGCCGTAGGCGCAGCGAGTTTTCTTGAATGCGAAGTTTCATAGACCCCTGTTTTGTACACCCGATCGCAGCAGCACGCGGGACACCTTTTGGTCACGTCGATCAGCCGGTCTCCGGCCAAGGTTTGGTATTCAATCCCATCGATGGCGATTTGAATCATGGCTCTCGAACGTTTTAGGCTGCTCTCCGTGTCAGACCCTGCTCGATTTCCAGCATGTCGTCGGCGCTGAGCTCTACGTCCGCGGCGCCGGCGATACCGCTCACTTGCCGTGCGCTCCGGACGCCAACGATCGCGCCGGTAATGGCGGGATTCCGCAAGGTCCACGCGATGGCCACCTCACCGGGCGTCGCGTCGCGTCGCTTGGCGACAGCGCGTAGCGTTTCGACCAGCCGAAGATTGCGCGAGAGCAGCGGTTCCTGGAAATTGGGGCTGCGTTTCCGCCAATCGTCTTCGGGGAGTGCAGCTATCCGTTCGCGAGTCATAGATCCACTAAGTAGGCCAGAGGCCATGGGGGAATAAACGATGACGCCCATCTTGTGCTCCCGAGCGAATGGAAGAACGGAGGACTCGACATCCCTTGCCAGGAGGGAATAGGGCGGCTGGAGCGACGTGATGGCCGCCACGTTTAGAGCCCGCTGCATCTGCTTCGCATTGAAATTCGACACCCCGATGTTGCGGATCTTCCCTTCGCGCTGGAGTAACGCCAGAGCGCCGACAGCCTCTTCGATTGAGCCCGGCGAGTCACTCTCCGGGCCGCCCCGCCAAGCCGGCCAATGGATTTGATAGAGATCGATGGTGTCCACTCCCAGCCGCATTAGACTCGCCTCGGCTTCCCGACGAATGGAAGCTGCTTCGAGGTTGTGCGAGACATTTCCGGAATCGTCCCAAACCAGGCTGCACTTCGTGAAGATATACGGGCGCTGACGGAGCCCCTTGACAGCGCGGCCGACGATGGTCTCCGAATGGCCCAACCCGTAGACCGCTGCGGTATCGATCCAATTTATGCCGCGCTCCAGTCCTGCTCGGATCGCGGCGATGGATTCCTCGTCATCCTGGGGGCCCCAGGCGAATTCCCAACTTCCTCCGCCGATCGCCCAAGCTCCAATCCCAATCGGCGTGATCTTCAAATCACTTTGTCCAAGCCTTCTCAATGTCATTTTTGAGTCTCCTTTTTTTCCTAAGCGGCCGGAGCCTTCTCCGCTCCAGCCTGTTGCTCCATCCGCCGGATTACGGCGGAAAAATCTTCCTCGATCCCGGACTGCGCTTCCGCGGAATTAACTGCCGCAGCCGCTTCGGTCACGGGCATGGAGAGTCCATGCGGTGCCGCCGCAGCCAGAACCAGTCCGAAATCCTTGTGCATGAGACGAATCGGAAATTGCGGCGCATAGTCGTTCTTTTTGGCGGTAGCCAGTTTTCCAGCATGGGCCGGAGCGACCACCGCAGTCTTGGCCAGTGTGTCCAATAGAAGATCGCGGGGCAGTCCCAGCCTCTCGCCTAACGCGGCCGCTTCAGCGATAGCTTGCATGCCCACTCCCAAAAGGCCGTTCACCACCAGCTTCATGGCCACACCGGAGCCACTTGGGCCCATGTAAAACCACTGCTTCGCGATAGCGGAAAAAATCGCTTCGGTCGCTTCAAAGACTTCACGGTCGCCGCCGCCGAATAGTGTGAGGGCCCCAGCTTCGGCGGTCGGCGTACTGCCAGAGACTGACACATCCAGTGCTGCAACATCAACCTCCAGTGCCGCCCGATGTAACTCGCGGGCCGCCTCTGGGGAAATAGTACTCAACTCGATAATCCTGGTCTTCGGCCTGGCGCTGCCCAGAACATTGCCCGGTCCCAGGTAGACGGCTTCGACGGCATGATCGTCTGGAAGAGACGACAACACCACATCAACCTCGCTAGCCAGTTCTCCAGGATGCCGTGCAATTTTGGCCCCGAGGGTAACGAGTTCCCCGGCTTTTGTGCGATCAAGATCGTAGACGACCATGGGAAACCCGGCAGCGGCCAGCCGCCTCGCGATCCGTGAGCCCAGGTATCCGAGGCCGATGAATCCCAGCCGGGTGCGAAGAGTGATCTTTTCATGAGGTAACATTTGTTCTCCTATTCAGTACTTTGATGAATACGCCATTCGACCTGAGTAATTGCACCTCTCTTGCCAACCGGCGATGCGGATGGAATCAGTAGCTTGCACAGGCAGAAGCCCATATCTTTCGGGCCGCACTTCCGGAGGTTGTTAAGGGAGCGTCAGGGTTGACGTCTTGCCGACACATCTCGCCGCTTGATTCCACGTGCTAGGTACTCACTTCGCCTATGGGACCGGATGCCCAAATAGCGGCGTCGTGTCCATATGTTGACGCCTCAGGGATTTACTGGGTGATAAGTCCTTGAACCCACAGGCCAGCGCGCGGAAGCTCAAGTGCACAATTGAGACTCGTTATGGCAGATCGTCAAGAGCTCAGGCTGCTCGGGGACACCCCGAAAGCTGTATCCAGGCGCAGGTTCATACAAGGTGTAATCGCCGGCGGTGCGGCCGTCTCCTCGGCCGCCTATTTGTTCCGTAGCTCGGCTGTCCACGGAGCCGGCGATACGGGCGGGCGGCTGATCACCTTAAACGTCAATGGGCAGCGCCGGCGAGCTGACGTGATGAAGCAAGAGACGCTGGCTTGGACGCTGCGATACAAGTTGGGACTCACCGGAACGAAGCTGGGGTGCGACCGCGGCGAATGCGGCGCCTGTACGGTACTGATCGGCGACGTACCCCATTATTCGTGCTCAGTCCTCACACACACAGTGCGTGACCAAAAGGTCCTCACGATCGAGGGGCTGGCGAATACCGACGGAACATTACATCCAATCCAGCAGGGCATCATCGACGAGCAGGGATTCCAGTGCGCCTTTTGCATGTCCGGGTTTATTATGGCCGCGGTCGGATTCCTGAAAACAAACCCAAACCCCACCCGATCCGAACTGGCGCACGGCATTTCGGGGAACCTGTGCCGCTGCCAGGACTATGACAAGATCCTCACTTCTTTGATGCGCGGCGCCGAGAACATGCGGGAGGTGAACCATGTCGACGTCGGATAACGAGCGCCAATACGGGCCTCAGTACAAGCTGATCGGCAAGAACTATGTGACCGCCGATCTGTATGCGAAGGTCACGGGGAAGTCAAAATACGCGGAAGATTTTCGCGCCGAAGGAATGCTGTTTTGTAAGCTGTTACTCAGCCCGGTGCCACACGGCCGGGTAAAGCGTATCGATGCGAGCGAAGCACTGGCGATGCCCGGCGTGAGAGCGATTCTGACGGCGGACGACCTGCCTGCGCCGGCTGACACCCTCACCGACAACGGGACAGTAATCAAGGCTAGCAAGTGGGGCGAGCGGGGGCTCACTATGGAGCCGGTGTACCAGGGCGAGCCGATACTCGCCGTGGCCGCGGTGGATGAACTGACCGCCGCCGAAGCAGTGGAGAGAATTCAAATTGAGTTCGAACGGCTCCCGTTCGTGGTGGATCCCCTGGATACGCTGCGGCCCGGTGGGCCGAATCCGAGAACCGACGGTAACATCTGGGTGACCCCGCCCGGCGGCCAGCCCGCGGTCGCCGAACTGAAATGGACAGAGGCGGATTTCGCCGAAGCCCAGCACGGCCGTCTGCCCATGGGCAAGACGCCCGACGAATGGTCGTATGGCGATCTCGACGCAGGCTTTAAGAATGCCGCGCTCTTGCTGGACGAAACATTCGTTACGCCAGATGTCAGCCATCAGACCCTTGAGCCACGCAGTGCAATGGCTTATTGGCAAAATGGCAAGCTCTACCTTCACAGCGGAACCCAGAGTACTGGTCGAACTCAGCCTGCCATCGCACGATGGATGAACATGGATGTGGACAAAATCGTTTTCATCAGCGAATACACCGGCGGCGGATTCGGTAGCAAGATCACCGGCGGTGTCTCAATGATTATTCCGGCGCTGCTGTCGAAGAAGACGAACGCCCCCGTGATGATGCGCATCAGCCGCGAGGAGGAAACATTTATCGGACGCGCGCGGCCGGGTTTCCAGGGACGAATGAAAATCGGCTTTTCCAAAGAAGGACGAATCCTAGCTCTGGATATGTTCGTGATTTCGGACAACGGTCCTTACGACGCACAGGGCGATGCGCCGACATCGGGGCATATGGTCTCGCTGTTGTACCAGCCACAGGCCATGCGCTGGCGCGGGGTGACAGCGCTGACGAACACACCGCCGCGCAGTGCGCAGAGCTCGCCGGGTGGACTGCAGGGCATTACGATTACCGAACCGATCATCGCGAAAGCCGCACGAAAGCTCGGCTTGGACCAGGTAGCGATCCGCTACATCAACTGTCCGGAAGGCAAAGCGCCGTATGGCCCGCCGGTGCAGGGTAAACTTCAGCACGCGACTAGCGCATTTCTCAAGGACGCTCTTCAGCGCGGCGCGGAGCAATTCAAATGGCAGGAGAGGATTGCTCGCAGTCCCAAACGGATGGGCTCGAAAGTGCGCGGAGTGGGCGTAGCGCTGAGTTGCTACGTCGGTGGCACTATCGGCTTCGACGGACTTCTGGTCATCACGCCTGAGGGTCGGATACAATTTCAGTCCGGAATCGGAAATCTGGGGACGGAGTCGGTGATCGACGTACATCGCGCAGGTGCGGAGGTTCTCGGAGTTCCCTGGGAAAAGTGCGATGTCGTGTGGGGTGACACATCGAAGCATTTTCCCTACACCTGTGTGTCCGGTGGCAGCCAGACGACGCACGCGATGACCCGAGCTGCCTACGCGGTGGCAATGGATGCCAAGCAGAAACTCCAGGAGATCGCCGCGACGAGCCTGGGCGGTAAACCCGATGACTATGAGGTGGCGAATGAGCGTGTCTTCCGTAAAGGATCCGGTTCAGGGATAACCTTTGCACAGGCCGCGCAGCGCGCAATTGAACTTGGTGGCAAGTACGACGGCCACGAAGCGCCGGCCGACGTCAATAAAATGACCAAAGCCTCGGTCGCAGCGCTCGCCGGCCAGGGCCTGGTGGCGGCCGCGCGTGACAATTATCCGCGCGATGGCAACACGCATTCCTATGTAGCGAGCTTCGCCGAAATCGAAGTAGATGTCGAAACCGGCAAGTACTACATTGTCGATTTCCTCGCTTACGCCGATGTGGGCACGGTGATCCATCCGCGTGCGCTCGGCGGGCAGGTTCTCGGGCGGTCGATCCTCGGCATCGGCCATGCAATCGGCCAGAAGTGGGTTTTCGACCCTCACTATGGCGAGATGGTTTCGAAAAGGTTCTACCAAAACAGACCGCCGACGATTCTGGATGTTCCAGTGGACATGCAATGGGCGGCGTTGGACATTCCCGATCCTGAAACTCCGGTCGGCGCGCGCGGGATCGGCGAACCTCCCGTCGGAGGAGCGTGTGCCTCTATCTTGAATGCGCTATCGGACGCTCTGGGCGACGAGATCTTCCAGCGTGCGCCGGTGAACGCCGATACGATTCTGACTTCGCTCGAAGCTGGGCGGCCGATGCAACATCCTTTGATGGCGCACATTTAATTCGAAAGGAATCTATGGCAGTAATACGAGACGTCATGGCCGCCTTTGAGCTACTTCAGCCGGCCTCGATCGCAGACGCGCAGAAGATTCTACAACAACATGGAGAGGACGCCTGGGTAATGGCCGGTGGAATGGATACCTTCGACTGGCTGAAGGATCGAATCAGGAAGCCGAAGTTCGTGGTAGACCTAAGCGGAATCGAGGAGCTCAAGGGCATTCGCACCTCGAGCGACGGCATCGAGATTGGTGCGACCACTACTCTCACCGAAGTCGTAAAACACCCCGTCATCAGGGAGAAGTATAGTCTCCTCGTGGAAGCCGCCGAAGTGGTTGCTTCGCCACAGATCCGGAATCAGGGTACCATCGGCGGCAATGTATCGCAGGACGCGCGCTGCTGGTATTACCGGGCGGGTTGGCCGTGTTACCGAGCGGGCGGAAACATTTGCTATGCCGACACACCCACCGGCCGCAACCGCGAGCACGCCATTCTTCACGCTGAGCGGTGCGTGGCGGTAAACCCATCAGATTCGGCTCCAGCGCTGATCGCACTGGATGCGAAATTCGTCTTGCGAACTCCCAGGGGCGAAAGAATCGTCGACGCCGAGGACTATTTCATCGGCCCTGACATCGACATTACGCGCCTTCACATACTGAAGCCCGGCGATCTGCTGACGGCCATTCGTATTCCGTCGACATGGGCCGGCTCGCGATTCTATTTCGAGAAGGTGCGGGACCGCAACGTTTGGGATTTCCCATTGTTGAACGTCGCCTCGGCAATGCAGGTTTCTGGTAGCACGATCGACCGCATCCGCATTGCCGTGAACGGCGCTGCCGCTCGTCCACTGCGTTTAAGAGCTGTGGAAGACGCGGTTCGCGGAAAGCCGGCAACGGCGGCAACCGGTGAAATGGCCGGGAAACTGGCCGTGCAGGGAGCAATCCCGCTACAGTTCAACGCCTATAAGATTCCCCTGATGCGGAACCTGGTGAAGCGCGCAATTGGCGGAGTGGAGGAGGCAAAATGGGCATCGTGAACGCGATTACGGAATGGGCCACCAGTCCCTGGGGACAAAATGTTCCCATTCATATTGCGTTTTTCTTAATTTGGGTGGCTGCGATCGCAGGCTTGTTGTTCTTCATCGTGCATTCAATCTACGTGCGGTATTTCGCCAAACCGGAAGAATTTGCAGGCACTGTTTCGCCCACGCTAGAGGCCACTCTCCCGCCGCGGATTCCCAGACACTCACTGGTGGCGCGATCGTTTCACTGGATTATGGCAGCCGCAATGTTCACCCTGCTCTTCACCGCTTTCCTCCCGAAGGTAGGTGTCCGGTTTGATTGGGTGACCTACCATTGGATCGCAGGAACCGTTCTGACTGTTTCCATCATCTTTCACATCATCCATGCATCTTTTTGGCTGGACTTCTGGGCGATCTGGCCGGACAGAGAAGACTTGGTGGATGCATCCAGAAGAGTGCGCAGATTTATGGGCCTGCCGGCGCCGCCGCCGCGTAGGTTCGCGAAGTACCCGCTAGAGAACAAGCTTTACCACGGCGCGATCCTAGCGACCGGATTGACCGCTATCGGAACTGGCGTGTTCATGATGTTCCGAGTACGTACGATCTTCTTTCCTCGGAATCCTTATCTTTTTAGCGACATGACATGGGGCCTGATGTATGTGCTGCACGGACTGGCCGGTGTTGGACTCATCGCGCTGGTCATGGTGCACGTGTACTTCGCGGTTCGTCCGGAAAAACGGGATATCACCAAGTCAATGATCTTCGGTACGATGAAGCGTGAGTTCTACCTGACGCACTACGACCCGGAGCGGTGGAACGTGGAAGTGTCCTCCACAGTATCCCGCCGCGCTGACAAGGAATCCTAATGTATGTTCACCACGATCTCAGAGCGGTTTGAAGCCATCGAAGAATGCTACGAGTTCATGCTCGCGTACGCGGCGCAGGGGCTCCCGAGTGATGAAGGCAGCAAGTCAGGCACACAAGTCCGGGAATTCTTGAGCCGCGCGGTCGAGGCACTCAGCGGACTTGCCGAGAGCTGCGCGACGGCGATGCAGGAGGAGGGCCCCGAACGAGAAGATCGCCTCCCCGCCTTCCT
>CABEDY010000621.1_pt1 | contig 39194 bp, 32 predicted proteins | sample 3423171 | NCBI WGS metagenome assembly CABEDY01 (sample SAMEA5534333, study PRJEB31848) | metagenome | biome: tundra; feature: field; material: soil | place: USA | collected 2013-05 | depth 0.15 m | reverse complement strand
GGGTAATTCTGACCCGCCAGTTGCTCCAGTGCCTGTTGATACGTGTCGGCGTAGACTAGCGTGTTGCCCATCGCCAGCGCGATCTTTTTCAACTGCGGCATCTTGGCTTGCGACGCTTGCAGATAGATGGGCTCTACGTACAGGAACGTATGTTCAATGGGCAGAACCAGCATCTGGCCGCGCAATACCTGGGAGCCTTGCTGATTCCACAGCGTGAGATCCTTCGAGATGTTCTGATCCTGGTTGATGCGCGCTTCCACTTGCATAGGCCCGTAAATGATCTCTTGCTTCGATAGCAACAGCACCACCTTCTCACCCAGGTGCTCGCCATCGCAGCGCGCCATCATGAGTCCGATGAGGTTATCGCGGCCGCGCGGGGTAAACGGAATCATCAACAGAAATTCGGGCTTCGTTTCGCCGGGCAAAGTGGCAACCACGTAACTGGGGACAACGGGCGCAGGTTGGCCGTTTTGTTCGCCCGTGAATTTGGCGATGTCCCAGGCGTCGGACTTGTTGTAGAACGTGTCCGGATCGCGCATGTGGAATAGCCGGTAGATTTCCGATTGAGCAGCGAAAATTGTCGCGGGGTACCGGACATGCGCGCGCAAGTCGGCCGGCATGGCGGAGGCGGGCTCGAACAGCTTCGGGAAAAGATTTCGATAAGCCTGGAGCAGTGGATCGTCGGGATCGAACACGTACAAGTGGATGGTGCCGTTGTAGGCATCCACGGTGGCCTTGACGGAATTGCGAATGTAATTAAAGGTGCCGATGCCTTCGAGCCCAATCTCGCGCGAGTATGGATGCACGCGCGATGTCATGTAGCCGTCCACGATCCAAACCAGGCGGCCATCGCTCGTTAGCACCAGGTACGGGTCCGCATCCCACGCCAGGAAATCCGCCAGCGTATCCAAGCGCTGGCGCACATTTCGGCGAATCATCATGCGGCTTTCGGGAGTGAGGTACTTGGTGAGCAAGACGTTCCAGTCACCGTTCGAAACCGCCGCCGCAAGACGCAACAGCAGGGACGAAATCGGGAATCCGCCTAGGCCGTCGTAACGGTTCTCCACATTGTGTTCGCCGGCGGGATAGTTGAACTCAGGCTGAGCAGTGCGGACGAACACCGGATCATGGACGTTCTCTCCGTAATAAAGCTCGGGCTTGTTCAACTTCAAACCTGGCAAGGTGATTTCCGGTGGCGTGTCTTTAATGGCGAGCACGGGCAGGCCGTTGGGGGAAACCTGATTGGCCTCGGCCATCACAATGCCATAGCCGTGCGTGTAAATGAAGTGGGTATTGATCCAGCCATTGCTCAGTTGCGTGAGATCGAGCTCGCGCGGCGAGATGAGCACCTGCCGCATTTGGCCTTCGATGGTGTATCGATCCACGTCGGTTTGCGAATAGGTGTAAAGCCGATAGGGCTGCAACTGAGGCAGCGTGTCGTGAAACGCGTGCCAATCCCAAAGACGCACGTTATCGAGCAGCGGTTTGTGTTTGGCCAGATCAATACGCTGTTCGGGTTGGGTCTGGAAATCGATCTCGTTGGTGCGCTGGTCGATGCCGTAGGCTGAACGGGTAGCCGCGATGTGGCGCGTGATAAACGGGCGCTCGAGGGTGATTTCGCTGGGTCTCACATATGTAGCCGTTACGATGGGAGGAATCACGTTGCGCAGAATGAACGCCAGCACTACTAACAAAGCCAGCCTCCACTTATTGGCGAGCAGCGCGACAGCCGAAAGCACACAGCTGACGATGAGAAACCATACCAGCGGGATTGCAATGTTTTGGTCGACGTAATCGACGCCCACCATGAAACTTCCATGCTCATCCAGCAGCATGCTGTAGCGGCTCAAGAAAAAGCGCACCGCGAGCGCCAGTAGAAATACGGCGCCCAGGCCACGGAAGTAACTCGAGTCGAAGCTGCCCGCCAGCCCGAGTTGGTTGAGATTGATCTCCTGGAGGTTGCTCCAATCCGGCACGCTGGCGCGAAGTTGCCACACGCGCCCCATCACCCAATAGATGAGAGCCGCGATAACCACCATGCTAATAGCCAAGGTGAGCAAGTCGGAATAGAAGGGAACTTTGAACAGGTAAAACGACAGCGGATTTCCGAACGCGGGATCGTGCCAGGAGGTTGCCGCGCCTCCCAGGTCCTTGCCGCCGAAATAGCGAACCACGGTCCAGGTGTCCATGCTGGCAAGAGACACCAGCAAGGCAAGGAAGAAGATCACGAGCGTGGAGAGCTTGGCGTAGAGCGGATGCTCACCGAGGCGGGTACCGGCATGTTTCAGCGCCCGCGCGTGTGCGATCCAGAAAACAACAAAACCGAGCAGGGTGCCAGCGGCCGTTGGAATGAAGCTGTAGGCCAGCATGCTGAACCAAGTGGGGAGCTGGCCCATCTCTTTCCACCATTGGTAATCGATGGTCCAGGAGCAGAATAGACGCGCCGTGAAGAACAGCACGGCGAGGACAACAATAATGGATAGGCAGCCAAAACGTTTCTGGCCGCTGTCGATGCGGCGGTTGCGGTAGGGATTAGCCAAGTCTCTAGTAACTGTACTCTACTTGGCAGTGGCCGCGTCGGCGTCCGGGCGCTCCAAGGTCCATACGATGCGGCCGTTGACGATGGTGGCCACCGGACCGCCGCGGAAAATATGGCCGTCAAAGGGCGAGTTGCGGCTCTTTGAAGCGGACTTGTTTACGTCGTAGGTCCAGGCGCGTTCGGTGTCGAGAATCGTGATATCGCCGGGAGCGCCTGAGGCCAGATTCCCGCGATTGAGATTCAACACGCTGGCCGGGCCGGTGGTGAATAGCTCCACCATGCGTGCGAGCGAAATCTTGCCGGGATGCACCAGCTTTTCGAGCGCCAGCCCGATGGCGGTTTCGAGGCCAATGACGCCGAACGGACATTTTTCGAACTCCTGCATTTTCTCGCTGCCGGGGTGCGGGGCGTGATCGGTGGCGATGGCGTCGATGGCTCCGGAGATAATGCCGTTGGTCACGCTTCCCACGTCGCAATCGGAGCGCAGCGGCGGTTTCATCTTGTAATTGCTGTCGTAGGGTGGCATTTTGCCGTCGGATAGCGCGAAATGGTGGGGCGTGGCCTCGGAGGTTACCGACAATCCGCGGCTTTTTGCGAAGGCCACCATTTCGACAGAATGCCGCGACGAGATGTGAGCCACATGAAAGCGCGCGCCGGTGAGCTGGGCCAGCAATATATCGCGCGCCACCATCACGTCTTCGGACGCAGCTGGAATTCCGCGCAGTCCCAGGCGCACGCTTTCCACGCCCTCGTGCATATCGCCGCCGGCGCTCAGATGCAGGTCTTCGCAATGATCGATCACGGGGATTCCGAAGGAGCGCGCGGTTTCCATGGCACGTCGCATAACGCGCGCGTTCATAACCGGACGGCCATCGTCTGAAATGGCTACAATGCCGGCCTGCACCATGGAACCGATGGAGGCCAGTTCCTCGCCCGCGCCGCTTTTAGTAATGGCGCCGATCGGAAACACGTTCACGATGGCATGCCTTTCGGCGCGCTCGATGATGTAACTGGTTACGGTGGCGTTGTCATTGATGGGCGACGTGTTCGGCATGCAGCAAATGGATGTGAAGCCGCCGGCCGCCGCAGCCTTGGAGCCGGATTCGATAGTTTCGGCGTACTCAAAGCCCGGCTCCCGCAGGTGTACGTGCATGTCGATGAAACCGGGCGCGACGATGAGACCAGTGGCGTCGAACTTTTCGGCGCCCGTGACGTGCAGCTTTTCTCCGATGCCGGCGATCTTGCCGTTTTCGATCAGCACGTCGCGAATGGCGTCCAGGCGCGTGGCGGGATCGATCACGCGGCCGTTGCGGATGATTAGCTTGCGCATGGATTCAATTACTCAAGACCCGTTCCAGCACGGCCATTCTTACCGCGATGCCGTTCTCCACTTGATTCAGGATCACGGAGCGCTGCGAGTCCGCTACCTCAGACGAGATCTCGCGGCCGCGATTAATGGGACCCGGATGCATTACGATGGCATGGGGGCTCGCGAGCGACATATGTTCGAGTCCCAATCCGTAAAACCGGAAATATTCGCCTGAGGAAAACGCCGACTCATGCTGGCGTTCGAGCTGTACACGCAGCATCATGATGACATCGGCGTCGCGAAGAGCCTCCTTAATGTCATGAGTGAGTGTGACACCGGAAGCGATTTGCTGGAGCTCGACCGGTAAAAGCGAAGCTGGTCCACACAACACGATATCCGCGCCGAATTTCGACAGCAGGTACATGTTGGAGCGGGCTACGCGGCTGTGCGCGATGTCACCGATGATGGCCACGCGCAGGCCTTCCAAAGTTGGCCGCCGATCCAGAATAGTGCGCGCGTCCAACAATGCCTGGGTGGGATGTTCGTGCGTGCCGTCGCCGGCGTTGATGATCGGCGTCGGTAGATGGCGCGCCAGGAAATGCGGAGCGCCGGAAGCCGAATGGCGCATCACGATGGCGTCGGGGTGCATCGCGCCCAGCGTATTCAAGGTGTCCACCAGCGATTCGCCTTTGTCCACGCTGGAACCTGAAGCGGTGATGGAGATGGCATCCGCGCCCAGCCGTTTGGCGGCGATCTCAAAGCTGGTGCGGGTGCGGGTAGAGGCTTCAAAGAACAGGTTTACGATCATGCGCCCGCGCAGTACGTCGCGCTGGTTCTGGGATTGCCTCGGTTGAAAATTCTTGGCCCGGTCGAGTATGGTTTCAATCTCGACCCGATCGAGCGATTCGATTCCCAGCAATCCACCGGGCATAGCGGTTATACCTTTTCTACCAACAATACCTTTTCCATCTGATCCACCTCGTGAAATTTTACTTCGATGATCTCGTTGGTGCTGGTCTGCACCATGCGGCCGACGTAGCGGGCCTCAATGGGCAGCTCGCGCCAGCCACGGTCGATCAGCACCAGCAGTTGCACGCGCGCCGGGCGTCCTTGATCAAATAATGCATCCAGGGCGGCGCGAATGGTTCGCCCAGTGTAGAGGACGTCGTCCATCAGGATGACGTCTTTGCCCGTGACCGGGAAATTGATTTCGGTGGCGGCGTGGACGGGCTTTTCGGATACCGTGGAAAGATCGTCGCGATACAGATTGATGTCCAGGATGCCGACCGGGACCACCAGTTTTTCAAGGTTCTTGATCTTCTCCGCCAGCCGCAGAGCTAGCGGCACGCCACGGCGGCGAATGCCGATGAATGCCAGGCGGTTCAGATCATCGGTCTTTTCCAAAATCTCATGCGCCAGGCGGACCAGCGTCCGGTCAATCTCAGAGGCGCTCATCAATTGGGCTTTGTCGCGAGTGGCGGGCATCTTCAAACGCTCCAGCGTAACACATCAATAGTGCTTCATCCGGTCGTGGATTCGTTTGGCAAGCTTTTCGATATCTTCGGTCTTCTTGAGAGTGGGGATGGAGAGCACATAGCGGTCGTTCTTCTCCAGATCGGCCTTCAGTTGGTCGGCGAGTTTTGAAAGCTCACGGGCGTCGTCGAGCGATTTCTGGAAGTCGGCCTTGAGGATCTCGTCCTTCTGCAGCTTGCCGTTGGGCATGCGGACGTCCTCGTCGGGATCCGTGGCGCGCGGCAGGCGCTGTGGAGAGTTCGAAGGGATTTGCGCGGACATCGCCAATGCCAGCGCCAGGGGAAGTAGATTTGAGAGACGCATATTGATCCACCTTTTTCATGATATCCCCGTACCCGTAGGACAAGCCTCCGGCTTGTCCAGGCAAGCCGGAGGCTTGCCCTACGAAGACTGATTTATAATCCCTTCATGGCCCACGTCGACAAACACGCCCCTGGCGACTTTTGCTGGATCGAACTCGCGACCACCGACCAAAATGCCGCGAAGAGTTTCTACAGCTCCCTTTTCGGATGGGTAGTGAACGATATGCCCATGGGACCGGACAGTTTTTATACGATATTCCTGCTGCAAGGTAAAGACTGCGCCGCGGGCTATACGATGGGAGCCCAGGAACAGGGCATTCCGCCGCATTGGAACCTGTACATCGCGGTGGAGAATGCGGACGCGGCTGCCGGCAAAGCTGCGTCGCTGGGCGCCAAGGTGCTAGCGCCGGCTTTCGACGTGTTCGATGCCGGCAGGATGGCCGTTCTCGAAGATCCCACTGGCGCAGTATTCATCGTGTGGCAGGCCAATCGTAATGTTGGAATTGGCATCGCCGGCGAACCGGGTGCTCTGTGCTGGACGGATTTGAGCACGGGCGACCCCGCGCGCGCCCAGAAATTCTATTCGGACCTGTTCGGCTGGGAGATTTCGCCAGGAGAAAAGGATCCGAGCGGGTACCTGCACATCAAGAATGGAGACCATTTCATTGGCGGCATTCCGCCGGCGCAGTCCCGAGACCCGAATTCACCGCCGCACTGGCTGATCTACTTTAATGTCGCCGACGTGGATGCTTCAGCGGCAAAAGCCAAAGAGCTAGGCGCGAATTTTTATGTTCCTCCGATGACCATCGAGGACGTGGGAAGAATGGCGGTGATGGCGGACCCGCAAGGCGCCGTATCGGCGATCTTCAAGGAATCGCATAAGCAGTAATTTCGATATGGATAATCTTTACGGAAAGGCCGTGGCGCTGGCAGTCCCGGTCTTTCTGTTTCTGATCGCGCTGGAGCTGATTGTCGACCGGGCGCGTCACACCCGCTGCTATAACCTGGCCGATTCCATCAACAGCCTGAGCTGCGGCATCGTCAGCACCGGGGTGCGCGTATTTTTCGGCTTCCTCGGAATTTTCTTTTACGAGTGGATCTACCTGCATTGGGCGCCGGTGCGCCTGCCCGCCGGTAACTGGGGCGTGTGGATCGTCGCGTTCGTCTTTTATGATCTTTGCTACTACTGGAACCACCGTTGGGGCCACACGGTAGGTCTGTTCTGGGCGTCGCACGTGGTCCATCACCAAAGCGAAGAGTTTAATCTGACGACGGCGCTGCGCCAGACGGGCACCGGTGCATTCACCAGTTGGATTTTTTATCTGCCCATGGCGTTGGCGGGTGTGCCGCTGGTGGTTTACCTGATGGCCGGCGTGGTCCAACTCTTCTACCAATTCTGGCCGCACACGCAGATGATCGGGCGGCTGGGATTCCTGGATCGCTGGATTCAAACGCCTTCGAACCACCGCGTCCATCACGCGCAGAACGATGTTTATCTAGACAAGAACTACGTCGGCGTATTTCTGATTTGGGATCACCTGTTCGGGAGTTTCCAGGAGGAGCTTGACGAAGAGCCTTGCCTCTACGGCATCCGCGGCCAGCTCAAGAGCTGGAATCCGGTCTGGGCCAATCTGCATTATTACTGGGCCATGGCGAAGGACTGCTGGCATGCCGAATCCTGGATGGACAAAGTGAGGGTGTGGTTTGCGCATCCGGGTTGGCGCCCGGCGGATGTGGCGGCGCGTTTTCCAAAACCGGCTTACGATCCACACCGCGACTTCGTCAAGTACGATCCGCCGGTCAGCGTTTCGCTCAGCCTGTACGGTTTCGTGCAGTTCGTCGCACTGCTGGCCGCGAACAGCCACTTTCTCGCGCTGCTGCCGAAGCAATCCACGGGTTGGAACGTCGCGTATTTCCTGTTTATCCTGGTGAGCCTGGTGTGCCTGGGCGGCGTGCTGGAGAGCCGGCGGGAATTCATAATGCTGGAAGCCGTGCGTTTGACCGCGACCGCTTTGATTGTGCTGGCTGCGGGGACGTGGTTCGGTGGAGTGCGAGATGCGCGGACACTTGTGTCTATCGGAATCTTCGCGGTGTTCTCGCTGGGTTGGTTGTGGCTGGCATCGCGGACGAGGCAGCAGACGGCGGCAGCCGCGGCGTGATTTGTCTAAGATGCCGCATGTTTAGAGAGCGTTACCGAACCGCGACACAACAACCGGTCGCTTACGCTCGCGGTTCGGAAAGATGCGTTACCGAACCGCGACCGTGAGGGAGTCGGTGCCTTGGCAGGTTCTTTCACGTCTGGTACCAAGCGTACAGGAAACCTGTACAATGAATTCGTGGCCGTTGAAACAACCTATACCCATCTGCGCGACAAACTTGCTTCTGTTCTCGACCAGGTAGTGGACGACCGGGAAGTCATAATTGTCCGGCGCCGTGGCGCGCGTGACGTGGCCCTGGTTCCCGCGGATGAACTGGCCGGGCTCATGGAAACTGCGCACTTGCTTCGCTCGCCGAAGAATGCGCGACGGTTGCTAACGGCATTGCGGCGCGCCAAGGGCCGGAAGGGAAAACCGGAATCCATCGAGAAACTGCGGCGCGACATGGGGCTAGCTTCTGCCCAGTGAACGAGAGGCTGTCTTCCATCGAGAGTTTCGAGAAGACCTGCGCTGGTGGGTGGAAACGGACCGCGCCACAGCTTTACGGATTCTGCACCTCGTCGAAAACGTCCTGAGAGAGCCTTTCCACGGCATCGGCAAGCCAGAGCCGCTCAAGTATGAGCTCGCCGGGGCATGGTCCAGGCGAATCAGCCAAGAGCACCGATTAGTTTACAGAGTAAGTGCCGCGCGAATCGATTTTTTTCAGGTGCGCTATCACTACTAACTCATGCTGCGATAATAGCCTCATATGCAGGAGGTGAACGTTGGCATCATCGGGCTGGGCAACGTGGGGATGGGTACGCTAGGCATCCTTGCGGAAAATGCCGGCCAGATCGCGCTCAAGCTTGGCTTCCACCTGCGGGTGAAGGCGCTGTGCAGCCGTTCGATTCACTCTAAGAAACTACCCGCCGGGCTGGACTCCGTTCTGCAGACTCCCGATTGGCAAGAAGTGGTCCAGCATCCGGAAGTGGATATTGTGGCGGAACTGGTGGGTGGAACTGGGGTCGCGCGCGAGATCATCGACGGCGCCATCCGGAACAGAAAGTCCGTGGTTACCGCCAACAAGGAATTGATGGCGCTGTGCGGAGCTGAAATTTGGGATCGCGCCATCGCCGCCGGCATCAACCTTGCGATGGAAGCCAGTGTCGCTGGTGGCATCCCGATCCACAGCGTGTTGCGCGAGGGGATTTCGGGCGACCGCGTGACCACGCTGTACGGAATCCTGAACGGGACCAGCAACTATATCCTCACCGAGATCGAAAAGCGCGGCGTTTCATTCGACCATTCGCTCCAGGAAGCCCAGCGTCTGGGCTACGCCGAGGCCGATCCCAGCGCTGACGTGGATGGATTCGACGCGCGCTCGAAGCTCGCAATCCTCGCGGCGCTGGCTTTTGGCGAAAAGATCACGCCGTCCGACATTTACACCGAGGGCATCCGGCGCATTCTGCCGGTGGATTTCCAGTACGCGCATCAATTGAATCACACCATCCGGCTGCTTTGCTCCGCGCGTCAGACGCCCAACGGGCTGATCCTTTCGGTGCGCCCGGCTTTGGTCCCGCAGTCGACAATTTTGGCCGGAGTCCACGGCGCGTATAACGCGGTATGGGTGCGCGGCAAGTACGGCGAAGACACGTTTTACTATGGCCGTGGCGCCGGGCCCTCGCCCACCGGCGTGGCCGTGGTGAGCGACCTGATGCGCGTGGCGCGCGAGATCCGCTCGGGAAGCCCGGAACGCGTCTCACCGTTTGCGCACGAACGTCTGGGAGAATATAAGCCGATTCCGGTGACCCTACAACATTCGGCCTACTATTTGCGATTCCGTGTGGAAGACCGGCCCGGGATCATCGCCAAGCTGGCGGGCGTACTGGCGGACAAAGGGATCAGCCTGGACGCGGTGCTGCAGATCCCGGCCGAGAACTGGCGCGATCTGCCGTTCGTCATCACCGTGGAGCCGACCTCGGAGCTATCCATTCGCGAGGCTCTAGCTGAAATGTCCGCGCACGAATTCCTGGTGGAGCCTCCGCTCGCCATGCCTATGGAGAAATCATTGTGAAACGTTTTGCTTGCTTTTTGTTGTTTTGCGCCGCCGCTTTCCCGCAGGCGGCAGACAAAGCCAACGAAGGTTATAAGACCAAGGAAGGCCGCGAGAGCGTTGCCCGTGGTCTGGCGGATCCGAATCGCGACGTTAACCAGAAGCCCCGCGACATTGTGGACGCGCTCGCATTGAAGCCCGGAAATGTTGTGGCGGACGTCGGCACGGGAGTTGGATTCATGCTGCCCTTTTTGAGCCATGCTGTCGGCGAGAAGGGACAAGTGATCGCGGAAGATATTGCCACTGACTTTCTCGACAAAGCCAAGGGGCGGGCGCAGGTGCTGGGCCTGACCAATGTGAAGTTCGTGCTTGGCGTGGAACATGATCCGAAGCTCCCCGCCGATACAGTGGAGGCGGTGCTGGTGCTGGATACCTACCATCATTTCGATTATCCCGAAGCAATGCTGGGGCACATCCGCGACAGCCTGCTCTCGGACGGGCGCCTGGTGATTGTGGATTACTACAAGCGTCCGGACGCGATGCCGGGCGGCCGCGCCATGGAGCACATCCGGCTGGATGAAGACGACGTGATCAGCGAAGTGGAAGCTAACGGATTCCGCATGACTTCGAAGAAGGAGCTGATTCCGAAGACGCAGTACCTGGTAGTTTTTGTGAAGAAGTAAGCGCCTGTGCTACTATCCGGTTGAGACCACGCCTCGAAGCGCCGGAGAGGTGGCTGAGTGGTCGAAAGCAGCGGTTTGCTAAACCGATCAGCCGTCTTAAGCAAGTGTGCGAAAATAAACCATAACCTCTTGCCAGCCAAACACTTGCAGCCGTTTCCAGTTTCACCTGATTTCACAGGTTTTCACGCGATTTGACGGGGCTGTAGTGGCATTTTAGTGACAGTCGGCTCAGTTCGATTCTCCGGGCCAAGGACTGTCACTATAAAGCGCCAAAAAGATGTCGTCAAAATCCCGTGTGGCCCGAAAAATGGATCTGCTTGAAACGGCAGTTGGTTTGTTATCGTGGTCGCTGAGACTCAGGATAATGAACTAACGTGATGCCGAGAGTCCTGGATCCATTCCGGTTCGTCCTGATCGCTGTCGGCGGGTGGATGAACCAACATCAACTGCAGATCATCGATTCCCTTCGCGAGGAGAACCGGGTTTTACGCGAGCAACTGGGCGGGCGGCGTATGCGTTTCAACGACGGCCAGCGCCGTCGATTGGCCGCCAAGGCCAAAGGGTTAGGACGAAGGCTTTTGGCAGAGGTCGCCACCATCGTCACTCCCGAGACCTTATTGGCCTGGCATCGGAAGCTGATCGCCATTAAATTATGACGGTAGTGCGAAACGCGGACCGGGGCGTCCGAGAACGGCCGTGGATCTCGAAGCCTTGGTGGTAAAACTCGCAGAAGAAAACCGGGATTGGGGCTATCGAAGGATTCAGGGGGCCTTGTCCAATCTCGGGCGCGAGATTGCTCGCAGTACGATCGCGGAGATTTTGGAGCGACACGGCATCGAGCAGGCGCCGGAGCGAAGTAGGAAGACGACCTGGAAGGAGTTTCTGAGCCGGCATTGGGAGTTGATGGTGGCTCGGATTTCTTCATCGTGGAAGTATGGACTCGGCGCGGGCTGCAGCGGTTCCTAGTGCTGTTCTTTATCGACCTTGCGACACGACGGGTTGAGATCGCCGGAATCGCGCGCACGGCCAATGGCTTGTGGATGGAGCCAGATCGGCAGAAATCTTACGGATGCCGTCGACGGAATTCTGAATGGCAAGCGCTACTTGATCCATGATCGAGACCCCCTGTTCACGACCGAGTTCTTGAACATGCTCGCCGATGTGAATGTGGAGTCTGTGAGGTTACCGCCGCGATCTCCGAACCTGAATGCGCACGCCGAAAGATTCGTACGGAGCATCAAGGAATCCTGTCTGGAGCGGATGATTCTATTCGGAGAGGAGTCGTTGCGGACAGCCATTTCCAACTTCGTCGCACATTATCACACCGAGCGCAATCACCAGGGGTTGGCGAACCGGCTGATCAGCCCAGAAACGGGGCATCTCACCAACTCAGGGCAAGTGCAGCGGCGTCAGCGTTTGGGCGGCATGCTGAACTACTACTACCGCTCCGCGGCCTGAGTTGGTGAAAGTCGGTCCGGCCCCGCGAAGCGCGATCACGATGCCGTGGATGCGCCCGCCCCAGTAAATTCTTTGCGAATTGAATCATTCGGACGAAAGACCGAGTTGGATTCTCTCCCCTCGCGAGTCCACAGCGCTCACTCAACTATGGCATTGGCCGAGGAGACGAAGATTCGATTTTTCGGACCTTACGACATAACCACCGTCAGGCAGAGATGACCTGCCGCAGCCGCTCTACCAGCAGCGCCATGTCAGCCGCCTTGGTGCTCCCAAAACCTAGAATGAATCCCTGGCGGGCGTTGGTTCCCGAGTAGCAGGGCGACAGCGGCCACAACCAAAGATCTTGTTGCGCGGCACGAGCCGAAATCTCCAGGTCGGACAAACCAGCCGGTAGAGTTACCACCAAATGCAAGCCGGCTTCCGCGCCGAGAATCTGCATCTGCTCGCCAAATACACTCTGAATCGCCTGCACCAGGGCGCTTCGGCGTTCGGCGTAAAGCAGTCTGGTCTTGCGGATGTGCCGCGCGAAATGGCCTTCCTCGATGAAATCGGCAAGCACAGCCTGGTGAAATTGTGACGGACAGAAATCGCTTGCGTGCCGGACCGCGGCGAAGCGATCCACCAGGGACAAAGGAATTACCATGTACCCGAGGCGAAGCGAAGGAAATAGCGTCTTGCTGAAGGTTCCGATATAGACCACCCGGCCGCCGCGGTCGAGGCCTTGCAAAGAGGCGATCGGCATGCTCTCGTAGCGGTACTCGCTGTCGTAATCGTCTTCAACAATCCAGGCGCTGCGGCGGTGCGCCCAGTCGAGCAGTTGGAGGCGTCGTGAAACGCTCATGGTGGCTCCAAGCGGATATTGATGCGAGGGCGTAACAAAGGCCGCGCGCGCATTCCGGCATCGCTTCATGCCGGCGGCGACATTCAATCCCTCGTTGTCGACCGGGACCGGAATCTGCCGGCAACCTGAGAGCATCAGCGTCTGCCGCATCAAATCGTAACCCGGGTCTTCCACCCAGACCGGGCTGCCTGGATCGAGCAGGACACGGGCGCACAGATCCAGCGCTTGCTGTGAGCCATTCACCACCATGATCTGCGGCACTTCGCAATCCACCGCGCGGGCGGTCCGAAGATAAGCTGCGATTACCTCGCGAAATTTCTTTGATCCCATGGGGTCTGTATAGTTCATCGAACTGGCCCGCACTTTTTGCACGCGACGCCTTACCAGATCGGACCAAACCCGAAACGGAAAATGTTCGTATCCGATTTGGCCCACGCTAAAAGGTCCCGAACCGCGGGCCCAGGTGGCCCATTCCACAGGGAGACTGCGGGAAAGTCGTGAAATTACGACAGGCCCCGGCTTAAACCTGCCGCTCCGCCCTCCTGGACGCGCGCCCAGCGCTTCGTCGGGCAGAAAACTTGACACAAACGTCCCAGCCCCCGCACGGCTTTCGAAGTACCCCTCAGCCAGGAGCTGATCGTAAGCGCCCAGCACGGGAATTCTTGAGATTCCCAGTTCGGTGGCCAAGCTGCGCGTCGATGGGACCTGTTGCCCAAGCTGCAGAGCGCGTTTTAGAATCATGGCGCGGAACGCGTCGTAGATTTGCCGGTGGAACGGCTTGCCACCCTTGCGATCCAAAGAGATCAGCGGAGATACGGCGCCGTGTAATTTTGTTCGCATGATGACTCCATCATAGTGGTCATATTGAAGCTACTTCAACTGGTCATTGATCGCGACCACTCTTAGGAATATCATGCTGCATATCGGGTCTGGAGTCGGACCGGTGCAGCCGCAAGATGGATAGCGGATGGGTGGCGCTGGCGGCTTGTTGCGCATATTTGCTCAGGGAGAGTCTTCGAATTGCCATGAGGTGTTCGCTTGCAGTTTTGCTCATCGCCGTGCCACTGAGTGCGGCGGACTCCGTGCAACCGGCGCGTACTCCGGTGCTGGTGGAGTTGTTCACATCGGAAGGTTGTTCCAGTTGTCCGCCCGCCGACGCCTTGCTAGTCAAACTGAACGAGCTGCAACCGGTCGCCGACGTGACGGTGATCGCACTGGAAGAGCACGTAGATTACTGGGACCGGCAGGGCTGGCGCGACCCCTTTTCCTCGGCTGAGTTTACTGCCCGTCAGCGGCGCTATGGAGAGTGGCTGCATATCGATTCTCCATATACGCCGGAAATGCTCGTCGATGGGCAGAGTGAATTTTTGGGGAGCGATTCGCGACGGGCGCTGAGCGAGGTGGCGAGAGCGGGGCGGATTGCGAAAGTGCCGATACGTCTCACGCTGCGCGAGAAGTCGGCCGATCAGGTGTCGTTGGCCGTGGCGGTTGACGCGGGATCGTCCGGCGATGTGCTGCTCGCGATCACCGAAAGCGGGCTGGCCTCCGATGTGGCGCGGGGTGAAAACGCCGGCCACAATTTGAAGCACTCCGCGGTGGTCAGGAAACTGATTTCCATTGGAAAGTTGAAAGCCGGCAGGGCGTTCTCCGCGGATCCGGTGGTGAAGCTCGCGCCCGAGTGGAAGCCGGAAAACCTCGGCGCGGTGGTGTTCGTTCAGGATCGCTCCAGCGGGAAAGTGTTGGGCGCCTCGGAGTTGGGTTTGGAGAAATGAAGTCCAGAATTCTGTAGTTGACTAATTCATTGGGGAAAGGGATCTATGAAAAAGCTTTCTTGGTGGCTGCTGTGCGGTTTCAGTCTCATGATTTCGGCGAACACGCTCTTCGCGCAGGCGAACAGCGGTGATTTGACTGGCACCGTTTTCGATACCAGCGGCGCAGCGATTCCGAACGCGACCGTGGTGGCATTGGATGACTCCACCGGCGTGAGGACTACCGCGCAAACCAATGCGGGCGGCGTATACCGGTTCACGAATCTGCCGGCGGGCCGCTACACTCTGACCGCGTCGGCTTCCGGGTTCTCCACCGACACGCTGAAGAACGTCGACGTGATCCTGAACAACACGATCACGGCCAATCTGACTCTGTCCATTGGATCGGTAGGCACAACGGTGGAGGTGAGCGCCAGCGCCGTCTCTATCGATACCACCACCGCCCAGTTACAGACGACCTTTAGTACCAAGGAAGTATTCGAATTGCCAACGACCAGCAACAACTCGGGCTCCGGCGTGTACAACCTGGCTCTGCTGGGCGCCGGTGTATCCACATCGGGCGGCGTGGGCCAAGGTTTCGGTCCGGCCATCTCCGGGCAGCGGCCTGACAACAATTCTTTCTTCCTGGACGGTCAAAGCAACAACAGCTACTACAATCCGGCGCCGATGACGGGGGTCCCTACCGATGCCATTGCCGAGTTTACGCTGCTGCAGAACCAATTCGCGCCCGAGTTTGGCGGCGGATCGGGCGGCATCTTTAACGCGCTCATAAAGAGCGGCACCAACCAGATTCACGGGTCCATGTACGAATACCTGCAGAACCGCAATCTCAACGCGGAGGGTTCTCAGGACGCCGTAGCCGGGTACACCTCAAATCCGCGGTTCGACAATAACAGGTTGGGCGCGAACATCGGCGGACCCATCATCAAGAACAAGTTGTTTTATTTCGGAGACTTCGAGTACAACCCCGTCGGGTTCTCTTCGGTGCCTGGATCGGCGCTCTTTGCTCCCACGGCGGCCGGTTATTCACAACTGGCTAGTCTCCCGGGAATCAACGCGACCAATCTGGCGCAGCTTCAGAAATACATTCCCGCGGCGCCCGCGAACGATCAGAGTACCCTCACCGTGCAAGGCGCACAGATTCCAATCGGCTCCATCTCATTCAGCAACCCCGCCTTTACCAACGCTTATAACGCGCTGGTCTCGCTCGATTACAACATGAGCGACAAAGACCAGATCCGCGGGCGCTGGATCTACAACAAAGTGTCGTCGATTGCGACGGCCGAAGTGCCGGCGTTTAACGCCACCGCGCCGAATAACAACTACATGTACACGTTGTCGGAGTTTCATAATTTCACACCGACTTTGCAAAACGAGTTTCGCATTTCGTTCAGCCGCAACGTGAATGCGGTTCCGAGTACGGCGCTGAAGTTCCCTGGCCTGGATGCATATCCGGTGATCACCATCGACGATCTGAACAGCGTAACCTGGGGACCAGTGGGACCCTCTGGTTCCACCCAAGAGCTATTTCAGACCACCGACAACCTATCCAAAGTTTGGGGCAAGCACACGCTTAAGTTCGGAGGCAGCTTCATCGACATGATTGCCACCAACTACTTCATCCAGCGCGTAACGGGAAATTATGAATATTCGTCGCTCGCTCAGTACCTGACCGACGTCGCGCCGGAGGTGCTGGGAGAGCGTAGCGCGGGCGCCACCAGTTATCCGGTTGGTTTTCTGCAATGGGCCGGTTACGTGAACGACGATTACAAGATTTTGCCCAACCTCACCATCAATCTCGGATTGCGCTATGAGTATGTGACGGTTCCGGTAGCATCCCGCTACCAGGAGTTCAGTTCCCCAGCCAGCGTGCCGGGCCTATTGGCGGTGGGAAAGCCAAGCTACGACCCCACCAATTTTATGCCGAAAATCGGGTTCGCCTATTCGCCGGGCAAAGAAGGCAACTGGGCCATCCGGGGCGGGTTCAGCCAGGCTTATGACTTGACGTATTCGAATTTGACTTCCAATTCTGCGCCACCTTATTTCCAACAGACCAACGATTGCCCCGGCGTCAACTGCGCTCAAACCGGATTCCTCGCCCACGGCGGATTGCCGGGAACCGGTGTACCCTTGCCGACCACACAGGCGGGCGCGCTGGCGGTGCTCAGTTCGTATACGTACGGCGGCAAACGTCCCTACGGCCTCACCTGGACTCTCGGCGTGCAGCACGTGTTTTGGCGCAATTACACGTTTGAAGCGCGCTATGTCGGTACCAGAGGCGTGCATCTGTGGAATCAGACGCGCCAGAACATCTTCGCCCGTGTGTCTCCCAGCAACTACATTCCGACCTTCCTCTCGATGCCGAGTGCGTCCGCTTTTGCGTCACTGACTAAAACGTTGTCCGACGTAAAGTCGTACATCGTACCTGGAGGAACGCCGGACAATCCGTCGAACGATCTGGCTGTGTATGGCTCGGCCGCAAACATCGTTGGATACGCGCCGCAGGCCACTTCCACCTATCACGGACTCGCGCTGCAGCTGAACCGGCGCTACTCGAATGGGTTGGGTTTCATTGGGGCTTACACTTGGAGCCATCTGTTGGACGATGCCACCGCGACGAATTTTTCAACCTATCTTTCGCCGCGCCGCGCTCAGGATTTCCAGAATCTCAAGGCGGACTGGTCGAGCTCCGCCCTCGACCGCCGCCAACGTTTCACCATTACGCCGTTCTATGATTTCAGGCCTTTCCAGAACGGCAACTGGATGATGAAAAACATCGTTGGGAATTGGAACGTTTCCGGCACCTACACGTACGAAACACCGGAATACGCTACGGTGCAGAGCAACATTGACTCGAACCTCAATGGCGATAGCGCGGGTGACAGGGTGATCGTCAATCCGGCCGGCGCAGCCAACGTGGGTTCTGACGTGACCGGCTACAACGCACTGGGCCAGGTGGCTTCGTCTAGCGGATCCATCGTCGCCTATGTGGCAAACAATCCGAACGCCCGCTATATCGTCGCCGGTTCCGGAGCTATCTCCAACGGCGGGCGAAATACTTTTCCGCTGCATCCGATCAATAACATCGACCTCAGCGTGAAGAAGAGGTTCAGCTTCGCGGAGCGGTGGTCGTTCGACATCGGCGCACAAATGTTCAACATTTTCAATCACCCGCAGTGGACGGGCGGCTCAGTGGATGACGTTGGCACGAACAGCTTTACCGCCGCGCGCAACGATCTGGTTCCGAGCGATCCGCTGTTCGGCCGATTCGATCAGTTTTACAGCAGCAATTCCCGAGTCGTTCAACTGTTCGCTCACATTACTTTCTAAGCGGGCTAGGGCCGTTAAGGTTTAACAAATTCGCGGCTTGGTCCTCGGTCGACGCGAGTTCATGAAAAGGCTTGCCTTTCTTCCCGTGACCGCCGAGATCGCGGAACTGCCGGGCACTTAAAGGCGCGATACGCAAGACGAGGCAAAGCGCTGTCGGTTCAAGATGCCATGATCGGTGCCGTGGCAATCACGTATGGGTGCACGCTGGTAACCGAGAACGTCAAAGACTTCCCAATGCCCGAGCTTGCCCTCTATCCCCTGTCGAAGGCGGCATAGGTGCGTGTGTTTTAAACCGGTGCTGACACGAGGTGGACTCTAACTTCGCCATACATAGCCTCCGCCACCGAGTAAGAACAAAACGAGCAAAACAATCAATAAGGTTTCCATAACTTACCTAGTAAGCACGTGTGTCCTCATTCCGAAAGTTCTCAGCTTCAGTTCATTACCGCCGTCGTGGCTCTAGCCGCATCCGTTCTCGCCCCGGCGGCGGTACTCGGCGACTGCAATCAAGCAGGGACGAGATTTTCGCAAGATGCTACCGTCCGGCCGATCCGACTATTTCTCGTGGAAAGTCGAGCTGTTGTGCACGGACGCATTCTTCGCGAAGCTTGGGACTGATTCAGTCGTGCAGGACAACGTTGAGCAACGAGCGTAAGCATCACATGAACCCCACTATTCCGGGCACGGAATGCGGGACATAGTGGAGAGGTGAGCACCAAACAAGAGCAACGGCGCGAACTATGGCGCCAGCGAATCGCGGAACAGGAAAACAGCGGCCAGTCGATCCGGGCCTATTGTGGTGAGCGAGAGTTGAAGGAGCACGCTTTCTACGGATGGCGTGGGAGGCTGCGGAAACAGAACACACCCGTCCGCTTCGCACTGGTGGAGACAAAGGCGGCCGTGGAAACGCCACCGTCCCTGGAGTTGCTGCTGGCCAGCGGCGACCGGCTTCGGATTCCGTCCGATGCCGCGACGCTCAAGCTGGTGCTGACGGTGCTGCGGGAACCAGCGTGATCCACCTGCCGGCGAGCGTTCGGGTGTACTTGTGCACCTCGCCGTGCGACATGCGGCGAAGCTTCGACGGACTGCACGCGTTGGTCACCGGCGCGATGCAGCTGGATGCGTTTGCCGGGCACCTGTTCGTGTTCGCGAACCGGCGCAAAGATCGAGTGAAGATCTTATATTGGGATCGCGACGGGTTCGCGGTGTGGGCCAAGCGTCTGGAGGAAGGCACCTACGCGACACCGTTCGGGGAAGACGAAGCGCGGCGCGAGATAACGGCGCAGGAGTTAGGCGCGCTGCTAAGCGGCATCGATCTGAGCACTGCCAAGCGCCGGAAGCGGTATCGGCGCGGAAGCGCGGAAGCCGCATAAAGATTGGGTTGGGATGCATTTTATCCTTGGCCGGCGGCGGAGTTCGCTCTATAATTCCGGTAGTGCCGGTGGACCGCAACAGCTTGCCGAAAGATCCGGAGATCTTGCAGCAGATGCTGGTGGATCTGACCACGCAACTGGACAAGACACAACGGCTGTTGAGCCAGTTGCTTGCGGCCAAAAGCGGCACTCACAGCGAACAGTTGAGCGCGGATCAGTTGCGATTATTCGTGCAGGAGCTCAACGCTGCTGAGCCTGAAGCGGAAACAGAAACGCAAAAGGACGACGATGTTCCGCCGGGCTCGACTTCCAACAGCAATGAGGACCAAGACGAAAGCCGCCGGCGAGGACGCCGCACTCTACCGGCACACTTGAAGCGCGAACGGATCGAGCACGATTTGGCGGAAGAGGAAAAGCATTGCGCTTGCTGCAGCCAAGACCTGCGACCCATCGGTGAAGAAACCAGCGAGCGCTACGAATACATTCCGGCGCAGTTGCTGGTGATCGAGGATGTCTGCAAGAAGTACGCGTGCTCCTGCACGGTGAAGACGGCGGGCAAGCCGCCGCAGCCAATCGAGAAAAGCGTGGCAGGCGCATCGCTACTGGCGCAGGTGATCGTCAGCAAAATAGCCGACCACCTGCCCGTGCACCGCGAGGCCAAGATCTTCAGCCGCTTCGGCGTGGAGATTCCGGACCAGACCATGGGCGGCTGGATGCGGCAATCGGCCCAGTTACTGGATCCTCTGTATGTTCGGCTGAAGCAGTTCGTGCTGAGCTCGAAAGTGGTAGGGACTGACGATACACCGGTGAAAGTGCTGGACCGCAAATTAAAGCGGGCGACGCGCAGGGGGAGATTCTGGCCGTACATTGGGGATCGGGAACATCCGGCGGCGGTGTTCGATTACACCTCGACTCGAGAACGTGCGGGGCCGGAAAAGTTTCTGGAAGCGTATCGCGGATATCTGCAGGCCGATGCCTATGCGGCTTATGACAGCTTTTTCACCAATCCCGAACGCGGGTTGGTGGAGGTGGCGTGTTGGGCGCACACGAGGCGTCACTTCCACAAGGCGCTGGATACCGATTCGGCGCGCATGGGCGCGGTGCTGGCCTACATCGCGCATCTATATAAGGTGGAGAAACGCGCGCGACGGTTGGGTATCGTGGGCGAGGACTTGCGCTTGTTGCGCGAGCATGCGTCCCAGCCGGTGCTGGAGAAACTGCACGAATATTTAAAGAAGATTCGTGAAGAGGTTTTGCCCAAGAGCGAAGCCGGCCAAGCGGTCGCCTACGCGCTGAAGAACTGGACCGCGTTGACGCGCTTCCTGGAAGATGGCGATCTTTCGATCGACAACAACCACACCGAGCGGAGCTTGCGCGGTATCGCGGTGGGGCGCAACAACTGGACCTTCGTGGGAAGCGATCGCGGCGGCAGGACGATGGCAGTCCTGCGAAGCTTCGTGGCGTCGTGCGAACTGGCCAAGGTAGATCCGTTCGCCTGGTTTCAGGACGTGCTCTCGCGCATCGGTGAGTGCTCGATTCAGCAGCTCGACGAATTGCTGCCACACCGCTGGGCTCAGGCCCGGGCGTAACTGATCACCGATTGGCTTCGCAGTTCATTACCGCCCTCTCTGACGGGTGTTTATGTGATGGATACCAACGAGCGATGAACCTGAAGCCCACCGTTGTAGTGAATGAAAGCCAATTTGCGAAACCTGTTCATGAAAAAGCTAACCTTCGACCGCGTGGTACCTATGATCTCAGCCAGCGTCTCCTGGCTCATCTGCGGAATCACCGGGTCGGTCGTGCACTCCTTGCCAAAGTTGGCCAACAAGAGCAGCACCCGCGCCAATCGCTTCTCGCTTGAGTTGAAGAGTTGGTCCACCAAATCTTCTTCAATGCGAATGTTGCGGAGAGTAAATGGCGCAGGAATAACTCGGAGAAGGTCGGCTCATCGTTGAGCACCCGGACCATTGCCGCCTTCCCCAGGCGCATGATCGAACACTCCGACATCGTGAATGCGGTGGCCATCCGCACCAACTGGCCTGCCAAGTACCCCTCTGCGGTTGTCGCCATTTTGGGGTCCGGAGAGTTCTTTGCCTTGTTTGGATACAACGGTCAGCTTGATCCTCCCCTTCTGGAGATAAAAGACGGACTCCGCAGGATCGCCTTGCGAGAAGACCTTCTGTTTTTTCTGGTCGTCGGCAAGCGACCTTCCTTCCTTTATCTTGGCCAGAAAAACCTTTGGATCGAAAAGCGCTCTTGGTTTCGTTTTGATAGAAGCGCGGCCAGCTAAAAGCCGAGATTCCATTTGTTATCTTCCGGATGCCAAAAGTATACACCCAATTACCTTTGTTGAAACCACCTATTCAAATTCGTACGGTCGGTAAGCTATAGGACGGCCATAACGTGCCTCTTCCGGGCGTGTCCGTGGCGAATTACCAACTTTGGCAGAAATGCGTTGGTTTTGAGGTGCTGATACTATTGCCGGGATGCGCGACTTACTGATCCTATTCGTTCATTTGATTGTCACCGTGGCGCGACTGGCAAGGCCGGGTGGACTCCGCTCCGTTGTTGCGGAATCCGTACTGGTCCGGCATCAGCTGCTCGTCCTCAATCGCGGCCGCAAGCGTGCGCCTAAGCTGCGCACCGCCGATAGGATCATCGCCGGTTTGTGTACCCTTTTCATGCTCCGGGCACGCGTTCTCCGTTCCGCCATCGTTCTGAAGTCTTCCACTCTGCTGCACTTCCACAGTGTGCTCAGGAAACGAAAATACCGCATGTTGTTTTCGCACCAGCGCGGGCGTCGGCCTGGCCCGAAGGGACCGAGGAAAGACCTCATCGAAGCCGTCGTTGCAATGAAACGTGGTAATCCCAGCTGGGGTTGTCCCCGCATCGCTCAGCAGAGCGCGCTGGCTTTCGGCGTCGACATCGACAAGGATGTTGTTCGGCGTGTCCTGATGGTTCATTACCGGCCGGAATCGGATTCGGGAGGTCCTTCCTGGCTTACGTTTATCGGCCACATGAAGGATAGTTTGTGGAGCTGCGATTTATTCCGACGCGAATCGGCAACACTGAGAACACATTGGGTTCTCGTTGTGATGGACCAATTTACGCGTCGGGTAATCGGGTTGGGCGTCCACAGTGGCATCGTGGATGGAGTGGCACTGTGCCGGATGTTTCATCGAGCGATTCGCGGGCCTAGTCTTCCAAAATACCTCAGTTCGGATCATGATCCGCTGTATCGATTCCACCAGTGGCAAGCCAATCTTCGGGTACTCGATATTACCGAAATCAAGTCTGTTCCTTACGTGCCACTTTCGCATCCCTTCGTAGAGCGACTGATCGGGACGGTTCGGCGCGAGTACCTCGACCGGATCCTATTCTGGACGACCGCCGATCTCGAGACGAAGCTGCTCGATTTTCAACATTACTATAATGGCCAGCGAACGCATGCGGGGCTGGAAGGACGCTTGCCAGAACCGACTGTTGACGGATCTGTGACAATAATGTGACCGACGCGGCTTCATACAGTGCGTGGCGCTCCAAATATCTGGAATGGAAGCTTCCAGATAGCTATGATCAGCAGACAGCCGCTTGGATGAACCAGGATCAAGCGCATTGGATCATCCGGTACTTTACTGAAGCTGCGGACCATGCTGCCCGAACCTTCTTGAAGGATTCCGGAGATGTTGATCTCTCCGACCGGATCATTGACCGTCTGGCCGGGTCACTTCGAGCCACAATCGGAACGCGCGTTGATGATGCGATAATGTCGTCTCGCATCACCCATTGGAGAGAATGGTGGCTCGAGCGGGCCCGACTGGAAGTCTCGCGGCGATCCGCTGAGGAGTTCGCTCCACTCTCCCCGCGCGACAAGTGGTTTCTTCCAGACGCTGACTTTGCCGCCCACACCTCCGCCTTCTTTGAACCTGTCAAGAGTCACCGACTCAACGCAATCGCGACTTTGCGGCGGGAGATGGAGGACACCTTCGAAAAAACACGGACCAGGACGACCGATGACTTGTACCGCGTGCTGCTGCCGGCAGTGGTTCGCTACGCCGAAGATTTGTTCGGTGCGTCGGCTGATGCCAAATTGCAAAGCAGCGGAAAGCCTAGGTCTTACGAAAAATGGTTCGATAGGTGTGAGAAAGCCGTGATTTCCGACTGTTGCGAAGGCGTGGGATCCCAGTTCCCAGCCGCAGTCGGACTTCTTGCCGAGTCCATTGAACGGCAGTCTCCGGAGACGTTTCGCGCGGCCATCGGACTCTGGGGTGCGTGGAATCCTTTCTCATCGGACCCTTTTTCGGAGCAATTGAAAAACCGTCTGCGCCTTCATTTGGCGACACAAGTACGCCTCCGCTGGCGAGCGAAGGCGCACGCAGGGCCGGTACACAAAGTTAACGATCCCCACAAAGAGGCCGGTGAGCATTCGATTTCACACGCAACTTCGGTACAGAACCGGCAGGAAACCCCGCACACAGATCAACAGTCAGTGAAGGGACAGCGATCGCTGTCAGAAAGGGACTCTCAGGTTCACGAACTCGTGGGCGAGAAGAACTTCAGCACTCTCACCAATGCGGAAATCATGCGGGATCGATCGCTCAAGAAACAGCTTGGCGTGAAATTCGGTCCGAAGCCAAACCACGATGCTGCCAAGTGCTGCCTGGACCGCATCCGAAAAGCCACGGGTTATCCGCTTTCGCGCGAGATCTCAAAAAAACGGTCGAGCCAGCGGTAAGCGACGGTCAGAAACGGTCAACAGCTGCTCGGTCTCCGCTCTTAATTCCAATCGCTTACGGATTCCCAAATGGTCAACCCAGCCCCAGTCCTAATCGCCGTCATCACCTAAAAGACCGCTGCGATCAACGACATAACTGACGTTCAATGTTTTGACCGTCATAGCCGCATCGTGCCACTGCCTCTGCCCGTTCGCAATCAGATCATCACGACCATCGCAGGCGCCGGTGTTTCGGGATACACGGGCGATTCCGGTCCAGAAACCTAGACCGCCTTTTCTGAACGGGCTTGCGGGGACTTTGGCCCCGATGGTCTGACGTTCTACACATCGTGAGGGTGTTGCATCACCCGTTCGGCGGTTAGATGACGACATTGAAAGCAGCGCCCTGCGGCGCGGTCTCCCCTCAAAGCCGACGGCAGACACCAAGCGCCGTGGGGCTGCGCTCTTCCGAACTCCATCTCTTTGACATCGCAGCGTTTTGCGGTGCCGATGAACGGCGTGGAGGGATTCGTCGGAACGGCATTCTTTCACGATGAGGTTCTTGTAAGCTCCGGCAAATAAAGGAGAGCTGGTGGCCAGGGAGGGAGTCGAACCCCCGACGCCAGCCTTTTCAGGGCCGAATTCGTTTAGGGCTATCATATTCAGAACAAAGGCTAAAGGCCGCCTCAATGTCCCGAGAACAGCCCATTTATTGGGACGAGAATGGGACAAGATTCTGGCCGTTCAAAATTGCCTCTCTCATTGCTGCCCTGTTCCGCTCTTGAGAGTTCCGAGTTGCTCATGAAGAACCCGGGCTGAGGCAACATACACACTGCTGAAGCCGCTATCGCAGCCAGGCCTTGGCGTGCAACCGCCGACGGTGTCCGTCGACCGAGATCCTGAGCTCCACCTTGGGCAACCTCGCCAGTTCCTGAATGGCCAGGAAATCAGTGATGGAGGAATGTTCGCACCAGGGAACGCGGAGGACCTTACCATCGAGGTCAATGTGCGCGATCCGCGCGAAATGAGTTGCCTGCTTCCGGGCCATTTCTTCCTGATCGGAAACGGGCACATAGGGGGCACATACTTTGAAGCCGAGACCAAGATTTACGGTGGATTTGGGAGGGCCCTACTGATCAGATGCCTAGCGGAACCATCATGAAGTGCAGCGCACGAAGGTAGAACGGCACGTATTTGCAAAACAAACGGCAAGAATTCTTAACTCGTCATGTGCTACGATCACGACCGTTATCTATCGAAGCGCGGCCTTCGCGAAACCGCAGAGACAGTCGTTCACCGACTTGTACGACGCGGCCCAGGGAAGTTGTCTCTACGACCACGAAAGTGTTTGCGGCGGTGGCAACGGCGATGTGGGATTCATCCCTGGCAACGGCCCTACCGGTAACTGAACCGGCTTGCGGCGGCGTGCGCTCGGTGATGGGCATTTCTCGAATAGCCTTTCCTGACGTGCGCATGTATGCTTCGGCCATTTTCGCTACCTCATCGCGGCCTCGTTGCGCGGTAGGTACCCTCCCCTCTATATCCGGTTCGTCCTTGAGGTCGGCAGCCGAGTCGGCTCCCTGTTGATCGCCTTTGTCGAGGTCCAAGAGAGAATTAAGTTCGGACTGGCGGGCGAATAGCTGCTTCAAGCGTTCCTCGTGCTTGAACGGGCGATCCGCCTGTGAATGATAGTCTGCAAGTTCTTTCTCAATGCGGGCGACGCGGGTTTGCTGCTCGGCCGCCAGTCTGTCTAAATTTCTCAATGCGTGTTCGATACTTAGGATGGTCCCAACGGGATTTGCCGCGTTTAGCTTTGCCGAATACGTGGCGTGTCCGCGAACGAAAAGGTGCGGGATGCGCTCGTCTTCTTCGGACAGCCCGAATCCGCCACTTTCCCCTCTGCTCAATATCTCGAAGCCCCGAAAGGCACCTCGCTGCTGCATCGTTTGGTCGTCGCGCCATGAGAGTATCGCGACCATTAGGGCCTTCGCCGCTTGTTCCCTCGCACCTTTGCCGGAGAAGAATCGATTGCCCACGGTCATACTGAACTCGGTGGATTCGTTTGAATTTCTGGTTGTGATGTCGACCTCGATATGCGCTAGCTGCTGTTTCTCTTCTACGATCTGGCGCGGCAAGTCGCGAACCTCCCAACGGATGTGGCGTTGCTGATTGTTGTGAACGGAGCGTAACTGATCAAGCTTCCGGATTTCGGTATCGATCTTGATTTTTTCAACGACGGCGGGGTTGCCAGACGCGATTGCCTTGATTTCCGCGTAGGTGAGCGCGCCGCTCTCAAGATCCTCCGCCTGACGCACCGAGGTTTCTCCCCGCATCACCTGTTGGATGAAGCGGGCCTTGGTTTCGAGCGTCTGCCACATGTAGGCGTCGAAGGACCCTTCGGTGACGTAGCGGAAGATCTGAACCTCTTTGTTCGCGTTGCCCTGGCGTAAGATTCGGCCTTCGCGCTGCTCGATATCGCGTGGCCGCCAAGGCGCATCCAGGTGATGGAGCGCCACCAGCCGCCGCTGAACGTTCGTGCCAGCGCCCATCTTCTCGGTCGATCCAAAAAGCACCCGGACCCTGCCAGCGTTCACCGCATCGAAGAGCAACTTTTTGGCTGTGTCGGTTTCGGCCTCATGAATAAACGAAATCTCATGGGCTGGCACACCTGCTTTCACAAGTTTCGAACGGACATCGTCGTAAATGTTGAATCGTTCGGGATCGGGCGTCGAAAGGTCGCAAAAGACGAGTTGCGTGGAACGCTCGGCCTGAGTCGTCCTCCAAATATTGACAGTGCGGGAAACGGCGAGATCGATCTTGGTCTCCTGGCCCGTTGCGGCGTCCGGATAAATGAGCCGCATATCGAGTGCTGCTTTTCGCCCTTCGCCCGTAATCTTCAGCATGTTGTCGACTGACGGGTCAACGCGTTCCTTCTTTAACCGTTCAGCCCGTTCCGTCAGAGTTCGGATGAACGCCTTCAGTTCGGGACTGGCGGGCGCGGATGCGATCGCCGGTCTGCCGTTTTCAAGTTCGGGCCGCGGGAGGTTCAGCATATCTGCCGTCTGTACGTCGGCCACGGTGTGGAACACAGACAGTAGTTCGGGAAGGTTGATGAATTTGGCAAACCGTGTGTGCATTCGGTATACCGATCCGTCCGGGGCGAGTTCGAGCGATGTCACAGCTTCGGCAAAGTTTGCGGCCCATGAATCGAAGTGATCGACCTTCCGCTCAGCGAGCATTTCCGGCCCGAGATAGCGGAGCATCGTATACATCTCGGCCAGGGTGTTGGAGATGGGTGTGCCTGTGGCGAAGACGACCCCGCGGCCGTCACTGCGTTCCTGAAGGTAACGAATCTTCAAGAACATATCGAAGGCGCGGTTGCTGTCGGAGTTCGGCAGGCCAGCGATCCGGTTCATCTTTGTGACATACGCCAGGTTCTTGTACAGGTCCGCTTCGTCCACGAAGAGCTGATCGACGCCCAGTTCTTCGAATGTCATCATGCTGTCTTTCGATTCGCGGTCCGCTCGCTTTTTGAGCCTGACCGTCAGGCGTTTCTTGGCTTTCTCCAGCTCCTTGACCATGCGGCGGCTGTCGTCTTTGGAGTCCTTGGCCAAACCGATCTCGGCATCGAGTTCCGCCACTTGCTTTGCGACGAAGCGGTTGAAGTACGTGTCCGAGACCGGCAGGAACTCGAATGACCTGTGGGAGACGATCACGGCGTCATAATTTCCTGTAGCAATGCGAGCCATCGCCTGCTGCCGATTGCCAGTCTCAAAGTGATCCTTCCCGGCGACGAAAAGCCGAGCTTGCGGATACAGCTTCAGAAACTCGGCTCCCCATTGGTCCACTAGATGATTCGGAACGACGAACATCGGTTTTTTGGCGAGATCCAGGCGGCGGAGTTCCATCGCGGCGGCTGCCATGGTCCAAGTCTTACCCGCTCCGACGACATGCGCCAACAGAGGGCTGCCGCCCTGGAGAATTCGCCAGACGGCATTCTTTTGATGTGGCGCGAGATCGCCATCGCGGAGCGATGTCCGCACCATTCCGGGAAGGGTTAGATGCGAACCGTCAAAATCGCGGAGTCGTATGTTGTTGAAGCGAAAATTGTACTCTTTGGCCAGCCGGTCGGCACGTTCCCGATCTTCCCAGACCCAATCGCGAAAGCGATCCTTCAATTGCTGCTGTTTTTCGCGCGCGGCAATTGTTTCAGGCTGATTTACGATGCGGTTTTTGCCCGCGTCCTCATCATAGGCTGTCGGTGTGCGACCGTTCAGCGATTGCTCGATTAACTCGGACGCACGGAAGCGGGCAGTGCCGTGAGTCGTACTATTATTGACGACGTATTTGGCGGCGTAGTCGAGCTCGACGGTCCAGGTCGCGATCGTTTCCGCGTATCCGACTTTCACGCTTCCGCCAGGTACATCTAATAACGCGGTAACGAAGTCGCGGATGTCTGACGGAGGAATCCACGGCGAGCCTAGGCGCGCTTCGATGTCTCCAGGCTCCAGATCCTTTGGCTGCACAGCCTGTAACGCTTCCACATTTCTGCGATAGGTCGGATCGATTTGCTCTGAAGCCTGCGCAACGGCAAGCTTCGCGCGCACGTGGCCGCTCAGGTAGCGATCGGCAGTCTCCCAAGCTCCGCCCTCGGGATTTCGGTAGGTGAGAGATCCGAGCTCGTCCTGTAACTCAGAAGCGCAGCGGCCGGTTAGTGATTCCATGCGCGGCCAACTGATGCGGCCAGTCTCATTGAGCGATACAAGCAAAGCTTCCGGTGCGGTTTCAGCGCGCTCCACTGGGCGATACCGCTCCAACGTGCGGCGTTCGAAGATCGCGGTCTTGGTCGCCCGCTTTGTCTCCGGATTGAACTCTTCAAGTGAAAGCAGAAGCGGATGGTCCGGATCGCCGGCGAACGCTTTCACGTTCTCCTTCGCGTTGAGAGGTCCAAAGCGGGAAGCGAAGAAATCGTACGATTGGTTTAGATGCTGGCGGGCCTTGACGATAGATTCGTCCGGAGCATCGATGAGCTGTGTGCGAAACACATCGCGTACCGCGTCACGGACCCGAAGCATTCCGCGAATTCTTGCGCCCACCAACGCAGGCAGGAGTAGAGGCTCGAACGTACCGCCGCGGCGAACGACGATGCGGCCATCGCGATCAGCCAGCCCACCTTCTTTGACTTCGCCAAGCACAGGAACCTGATCGGCTTGCCCGCGCATCACCGGACCATGGCTATCCCTGACCTTATATACGTCGGAGGGAAGACGTGAAACCGCCTTTGCCAAATCACTTGGCTCCAGGCTTCCGACCAGAGCCGGAACTGGGCCATGCTGCCCCGATTCCATTCCCATGCGACCCAGCATCATCTCTGGATTGCGAGCAAAGTACTCGTTGATCTCGAACGCCCCGTCTGCTGTTTCAATGGAACGCAGCTCAATCCAACTCTCATCACGTGATGGCGTCTCGGGTGACCGCTTTTGAAGGAACAGAATATCCGTGGTCACCTCAGTGCCTGCGTTCGCCTTGAACGCGGTGTTGGGAAGCCGCACCGCGCCCAACAAGACCGACCCGTCCGAGAGATGGCGACGAACCGTCGAGTCTTCTTTGTCCATGGTGTAGCGGCTGGTGATGAGCGCGATCACGCCTCCGGGCCGAACCACGTCAAGAGTCTTCGTCAGAAAGTAATCGTGTATGGAGCGGGTCAACTGCGGGCTTCGGCGGTACGCCGGATCGTAAACCGGATAGTTGCCGAAAGGTATGTTTCCGATGGCCGCGTCAAAGAAATCTTTGGGAAGCGGCGTGTCCTCGAATGCCTTCGCGTGAACAGCCGAATCCGGGTAGAGTTTGGCTGCGATGCGGGCGGTGACGGAGTCGAGTTCTATGCCGGTGCGCCTGGTGCCATGATGCAGACCTTCGGGCATCAAACCAAAGAAGTGACCAACGCCCATAGATGGTTCGAGAATCTGTGCTCCTGGCTGGAGTCCGAATCGTTCCATCGCTTGCCAGATCGCCTGAATTACTTCGGGAGATGTGTAGTGCGCGTTGGGCGTTGAGGCGCGAGCCGAAGTGTATTCTTCAGCAGTTAGCGCATCCCTCAATTCGTTCGCGACAGTTTGCCAGTCTCGCGGTGGCTCGGCTGAAAACGCGTTCGGCATCGCGCCCCCTCCGGTGTACTTGACGAGCACGGCCTTTTCCTCAGGCGTTGCCTGGCGGTTGTCGGCCTCGACGGCTTTCAGAATACGAATCGCTGCGAGATTGGCTTGGGCTTTTTGCTTAAGGCTGCCTTCGCCGATGCCGTGAGGGCTGGTTATACGGAGATCGCGGGAAAGGGTTGGTGCGGGTCGAGGGTCGCTGGATCGAAGGATAGCTGGGGCTGGTCGTTCTCGTCCGGGAGAAACGCCCATTCCCTCGTCGCGATCTCCCACGCCGGCTGGTAGTCCATCTTCTGAACCACGGTCAGCTCGTATAGCAGGTTCCCCGTCAACTCCTGTGCCGCGAAGACCGCCTGCTGAAGCTGATTCCCTTTGGCCAGTTTCTCGACCATCATCGGTCGATGGCGTCGCCAGTGCTCCAGGATCTGGTGTCCCAGCGGTGTGAGCGTAGTCGTTTCGATCATCGATGGACTCCTCTACTAAATTATCGCCGAGTTCGGCGAGGGTTAGTTCCGAGAAAAGGTTTAGTTGTTCGCTGCTGGGGGACGGACTGCCAATACGTGACGTCGACATCGAATTCGTACTCAGCCGATCTTCGTGGGCGTGTTCACAACGTTAAGAACGCTTTCATCCGATGACGAATTGCCGTCGCGCCGACTGGGCCGAAGTACCGGCTATCGAAGCTGCGCGAATGATACGAGGAGGCCACCCAGACTGTTCCTTGGGCCACGGGAAAGCGGCCGAAGTGCCACGGTTCAAGTGGCCGGCCTTTGGTGTCCTTAGACAATGGCGCCGTGTTGGGGAGCAGAACTCCATTCACGGAAATCCCGTGCCAGGATAGCTCGACTAAATCGCCAGCCTTGGCGGCAACGGGTTTTAGCAGAGGAGCCCCGCCGTCCCGGCAAGCACCGAAATCGCGGTAGCCGCGAACGAGAGAAAGCGCCGCAAATGGTTCTGCCGGGCAGAACTCGATGAGATTTGCGCTGCTGTCCGTTGTGACGACGTATAGGCCAACTGGCAAGGAAGGCGAGGTATTGATTCGAAGTCCGAGGAGTCCGCAGAGTTCGAAAACAGCGATGGAAACAATGACCGCAACGAGGGTTGCGCGGCGAACCTCGCGGAGTTTATCCAACAGGCCAATCGTCATGATTGGTTACTCCTTTCTGAAGATCCGGAGTAGATGGTGCCTCTGGTGGTACTGCTGCTCCTTTCGTAGTGGTGCCACGCGGCGCAGCAATCAAATGGCAGTTCCTGACCACGACTTCGTGGACCGTTCGTTGCGCTCCATCACCCTTGGGCGTGAACTGGCGCTGCTCGATGGTGCCCTCGACGAAGATGTTGTCCCCCTTTTCGAAGGTCATCGCGACGCGCGAAAGGTCGCCGTAGAAAGATAGGTTGTGCCAATTGGTCTGTTGTTGCGATTTGCCGTCTGGGTCCTGGTATCGGTAGCTTTCACCAAGACGGACGTTAGCGACGGGTGTCCCGGAAGGAAGGCGTCTGAGGGCGGGCTTGACCGCGAGATATCCAATAACTTCGAGACGATTTCTCTGCATGGCTATTTTTCTCCTTGTTCAACATGACTTTGTTTGATGAGGCGCAGTACAACATTCGGCGCATACTCAGGGGATGTTACGACCTCAGGCTTACTGACGATGTTGCGGGTTCGGTTGAGCGCGTGTTGTGGAACGGGTTTGCCGTCCTCCAATGTGAAAAATTCGGTTGGTGGAGGCACCGCTGCACGGGCATTCAGCTTAGAGTCGAGAAAGTAGAGCATCTGCGTGCCAAGAATCGGATGATGGCCGCTGACGAAGATCAGCATTTGGCCCGGCGCGGCGATGCGCTCTTGCGCACCGCTGCCTTGTTTCTGCGGAGGCTTCAGGCGGAGCACTTCATCCGGCGTCATCAGCGGCCGTTCGATGTGATCAACGCTGGCATTGATGTGACCCATAACCGGCGAAAGCCGGGAGCCGCTGAAGTTGTAGCTGGCTTTCTGCACGGTGGTAGTGCCGGTCATTTTGCTCAGCAGTTCGGCGGTCTCGAATTGGTTGGGTGCGAAAGCGATGCGCACGTGACAATTGGATACGATGCTCTCGTTGTTGCCGTAGGCATCGACGATCTGCCGGATGTCCTGCGTTATCAGGTACGCTTTTAGTCCATATCCGGCCATGTAGGAGAGCGCATCGGCGAAAACCTCCATCCGATTTAGGGATGGGAATTCGTCGATGAGCAAAAGGAGGCGATGTCGGTTGCGCTTCTGCTCGGCGCCCTGGAAGACCATCTTCTCCGTGAGGCGATTCACGGTCATCGTAAACATCAGGCGGATAAGCGGACGCAGGCGGATCTTGTCTGAAGGCGGAACGACGAGGTACAGCGATACTGGCCGCTCGTGGTTCACCAGATCGTCGATCGTAAAATCACTTGCTGAAGTGTTCTTCGCTACCAGAGGATCGCTGTAGAGCGTAAGCGCGGTTTTCGCTGTGGCGAGGACACCACCGAAGTCGCGGTCCTCCTTGTCGAGCATCTCCTGCACTTTCTCGCGCACGACCGGATGGGTGAGCGTCTTGTTGCCGGTCGGCATGCGCCAGTCATGCTTATGTCCCGGATCATGCTCAAAGCTCAGGAGTTCTTCGAGCGTCTCTCGAAAGCCAGAACCAGGCCGCGTGAACACATGCGAGAGATCGGCCAGACAGGCTATGCGGCCTTCGAGTGCAGCTTCGTAGCAAACGTGCAGGATCATTCCCGTCGTGATGGAGGAGGCGGCGTCCTGCCAATAGCGCTCTTGCGGGCTGTCCTCGCCGGTGCGCACGATCATGTTGGCGATGTTCTGGGCGTCGCTAACGTCGCGTGGGGTGAATAGACGTACCTCGCTTAGTGGATTGAATCGCGAGCTGGATTGCTCTTCAACCGGCGAAAACTTGAAGCAGAGGTCGCCCTTCTTCCTGCGGAACCCAGCGGTTTTAGCCCAATTCTCACCTTTGATGTCATAGATCACGGCACTCTCTTCCCAAGCCAGCAGCGACGGGATTACTAGACCCACACCTTTGCCGCTCCTGGTTGGTGCGAAGGCGAGAACGTGTTCGGGTCCGTTGTGGCGGAGATAGCTCAGCCTGTTTCCGCCCTCCCGCCGCCACCCGCCGACGTAGACGCCATTGGTCGTGCTGAGGAGCCCGGTATCGCGGATATCGTCCTCGTCGGCCCATCGTGCGGAGCCGTGGAGGTCTTCCGCATTCTCAGTCAACTTGCGCGAGCGACGGCTCGCGAGCACGAAGAAGATACCGACGCACAGCAAACTTCCGGCGAAGACGATCATTTCGCCCTCGAAGAATGGCCGGCGAATCCGCTCATCTTGCGAGGTGCAATAGCGCCAACCCCATACGATCCACGAGAAGGGCTGGTAGATGCCGCCTGACTTTGCGCGCAAGATCGGCGCCCCGAGTGCGGCCTGATATTGAAATCGGGCGGCGATGTACTGCGTGGCAATGAAGTTCACGACAACGAGCAGAAGACCTCCGAGCGTTGTTGCCCGCCAGTTGTAGCCGCCGAGATATCCAGGATTGCGAGGAGTGCGATAAAGCTTTGGCTGTTTATTCGCCACGGTCGTTCCTCCTCATCGGGTTCGATCCTGCGTCTTAGCACGCTCGCGGACTTCCCGGACCGCGCCCTTGGAATCGGAATAGTTGATGCGCACACTCTCGCCCATCTGCGGCTGCCGATCGAGCAGATCTTTGGGATGGGCGATGCCGGTGTGGGCGGATTGGCGCTGGATGACGTGATGTTCCGTCTCGCCAATGATAGGACCGCGATAGGTACCGCTCTCAGTCTGCGCAGCAAGTGTCTTAGCGGAATCGCCGAGCACTTTCGTTGTGATCGACCTGGCCTCTGCGAGCGGGTCGCTGGTCGGTGCACCGACGGTGTTCCGCCGGTCCGTCGCCGTTTGCTTTGCGTGGACATTAACTGTCCCGCTGCCTGGTTCGTAACGGGCGGCGTATTGAGTAGACTCGCGGACGGGAGCCGTATGTTCGTTCGCGTTATCGGCGGACTCCAGGATCGCGGGATCGGCGGCGTTCAAATCCGTATCGGATTCCTTCTCTTCGACCCGCTCGCGATCATGGTGGATCTCCTCGGTTTCCTGTTCGAAAATCGCGGTGGGCGAACTACCGGAGGCTCTGGAGATGAGAACCGGTCCAGTCGCCCGATCTTCTTCTCCAATGGACTTGTCACGCTCTAACGCCAAAATGAAATCAGTCGCTTTGGAAGCATCATGAGCCGCGCGAAAGATTTCGTTCTTATCGCGCTTCAGCGTGCCAATCCAGGAGTTGACGTAAGCGGCGTGCTGCTCGGGATTGTGCGGAATGCCCCGCTGTGCGGCAAGGAACACGCTAGCCAGCTCGGCACGAAGCTCCTCTTTCGCGTAGTTCACGTCGCCGAAACGATAGGATTCGGTGAGCGTCGAGCGGTCGAGGCGTGACGGGTGGCCGGTCCAGTGCGCCAATTCATGGAGGGCCGTGCCGTAATATCCGGCTGCGTCTTTGAAAGCGTCCTTCGGCGGCAGGTGGATGCTGTCCTGGGAACGACTGTAGAATGCGCGATCCGCTTGGTCATGAGCGATGGTCGCGCCGGAGTTGTTCAGGATCTGCTCACCCGCCTGCACAGCCTCAAAGGTTGTGTGCTGTTTTGGCGTGTGGGGCGGGATGCCATCGATCTGCTGGCCGTTGAAGACCGTGTACACGCGATGGATGAACCGCGATTTCTCGGCGCCCGCGTTGTTGCCATTGCCTGTGCTGGCATCGCCGCGTCCGTCAGACGGTGATGGCTGCGTCTTGTCCGAAGCTTCTTTGGCCTCCCAGTATTCAATCTGGGTGCCTTTCTCGCCCCGCCGGACCTGCCATCCGTTGTCGGACGCCTGTTTGTAGGTCATCCACCTTGGATCTTCGTAGCCACGTTGAAGGCTGGTAGCCATCAAGTGGATCGCGTTGCCTCCGCGATACGCCCTTTCGCTAGTGGGATTAAACGGGATGCCGAGAGAACTGGCTCCGGGCTCCCAAGGTTTCTGCCAGGGAGCGACGCCGCGCTCCAGCATTTGAACGATGTTGTCGGTGACCTCTTGGCGGAAGTCACGTAGTGGCGGTCGGTCGGTGTACCGGTGCTCGGTTGGCTGGGAAGTAGTGGTCGCCATTGCGGTTACTCCTCACCCTCGTCGGTCATATGAAAGTCGGATTCCGACTCCTCTGTCTCAAAGCCTGATCCGGCCAATGGTTCGCCGCCGATCGCGTCAAATGACGCGACTGACGAATCGTCTTGAATGTGCTGTAGATTTGGCACGTTTGCCTCCTTTGAAGTGGAATGGAGTGCGAGATCCATCTACTTAATAAGGAAATGGCAGAGGCGGTACGGGACGATAAAAGTTGTCGGAACACTGTTCCGTATCCGTCAGCCTCAACGATCATAGGCATATGGATGTACGGCTCTGGGGAGGGTATCCGGAAGCAGCACAAAAGCTGAGATATGCTGGGGTTTCAATACTATCGGCTTCATCCCGCGACGACCCGACAACCCCCCAACAGCCTCATTTACCGCAAATGCTCAAAACTGTATCGAGATGCCGAATGATGGTTGATCTTGCCCGAGGATTAGAGTGTGATAGCGTCCTTTATAACACTCCATGGGAACACGAATCTTTTCCGGTCAGCTCGGAAATCCTGAACCAGAAAACCGCACCATCGACAACGATGCTCCGGCTGGCCTGCGGCTGGAGGTGATCGATAGCATATTCGGCTCGCTAACATGACCGCTCGAGGACCCTATGAACGTGATGCCATAACTGAAGGACAGTTGTACCGCGTGTTGAAACAAAGCATGGGTCTGGCGCTTGCGCCTGATAATCCAATGAACGGTTTTCGCGGTGGAGCAGCACGCCAGATGCGCGATATCCCATGGCAGCGATTCTATGATTTGATTTGTCGATGGTGGCAGGAATTTCCCGACGGATTTCGTGCGGAGTACGTTCGACGGATCAACGTTCTTCTTGCCGCGCACCGAATCGTTTGGGATCTTCGCGCCAATGGAACATTGCACCGGGTCGTGCCGGCTCCTGTGCAAGTCCAGATCGATGCCGTTTTCGCAGAGCTCTCCGATCCACGATTCGCGGCGGCGCGCACCTCTTTAAGAGCCGCGCTGGATGCGTACGACGAACGGCCGCAACGTGGCAGGGACGCTTGCAAGAATGCGATGGATGCCCTGGAGTCAGTTGGGAAGACGGTGTTCAACCTGCCGACGCGCACCTTTGGTGATGTGCTAAATCAAATGCGTCGGGAACATAGGTCGGCCACCGAAACGATAGGCGTTCTCCAAAGAATGTACGACATGGCGAACAACCATTTCAGGCATGGAATGATCGAGCCCTTCACCCTTCTGACGTCCGAAGTTGATTTCGTCGTTTTTACATTCATGGCCGGAATTCTACTCATCGTTCGCTTATGAGCACTGAAATCATCCTCTCCCCTGCCCCGCCGGTGCTTCCAGCGCGTTTGCGCCTAAGCCGTCAGCCGCTCAGCGCGTGCTGGAATTTTTCACGACGCAAATCAACAACGACAACACCCGCAAGGCGTATCCGAACGCCGTGCGAGTGAAACGGCTGCCCTCGCTCGGTTCCTAGACGGAAACATACCTTATCGTCTAGTAAAGAGTGGCATTTTAGCAGCCCTGAGGTATCTCCTAGAACGTTGTATGTGGACCGCGAATGGTGACAAGTCCGAATCTACGACTACACTGCCACTGAGACCGCGCGGACCAGCAAAGCGCGGGCCGTCACGACTCTGATAGAACGCCGTATCGAAAACGACTGGTCGCTACTCTTGTCTCAACGCGACCATCGGATCTAGGAGAGCCGCCCTCCGGGCGGGAATCCATGCTGCACTCAAGGCAATTCCCGCCAGCACCAAAGCCAGCACGAAGTACGTCGCTGGGTCTGTTGCGCTTAATCCATAAAGGAACGTCCGCACCAAACGCGCCGCCCACAGGGCTCCCGACACACCGAGCGCAATCCCGATCACGGTGAGTACGGCACTCTCTCGGAGAACCTGCATGAGGACACGACCCGAGGTGGCGCCCAGCGCCATTCGAATTCCGATCTCTCGCGTCCGTGCCGTCACGGCAAACGCCATGACGCCGTACAATCCGACAGCAGCGAGTACGAGCGCGAGCATCCCGAACAGCGACATGAGCGTCGCCATCAAGCGGTCGAGTGCGATTGTTCTATCAAGCTGCGCTGCCATCGTTGTCACGTTGGAAGCGGCTAAATTCGGATCGAGCTTATGGATTTCGCGCATCACAGCCGACATAACCGGTTTGGCGCTACCTGCGACACGCATGTGCAGAGTGATATGTGAGCGTTGGCTTTGCCGGAACGGGAAATACACGGTGGCTTCAGCGTCGGTGCGCAGCGACTCGCTCTTCACGTCCTTCACCACGCCGATAACCGCGAAATCGGTAGTGGAGCGGCCGAACCTCACCTGTTTGCCGATCGGGCTCTCATTGGGCCAGAAGTGCGCCACGGCTTTCTCGTTGACTATTGCTACGTTGTTCCCTAGCCCATCCTGATCCGTGAACACCCTACCAACCACCAATGAAGTCTTGAGAGTCTTGAAATAGTCAGGCCCAACCCAGTTGGTCCAGATTTCCGGACGTTCGTCCGGCTGTGGCACGTAGCCCGGGACGTGGATACCCCCAATCGAGAACTCGCCGGAAAGCGGGCTGATCAACCCAGGGCTTACTGCAATAACGCCTGGTAGACTGCGCGCTCGCTCGGCCAGGTTCTGCATGAAAGTCTGACTAGCCGTATCTGAATATCCGCTAACCTCGGGCTCGATCGTCAATAACACCATGTGCTCTGGATCGAAACCCAGATCCACAGATTTGAGATTATGCAAGCTGCGCAGAAACAGTCCGGCACCGATCAGGAGCATCAACGAAACCGCGACCTGCACTACCACCAAGGCGTTTGTTACGGAGAAGCGACCCGGCGCTCGCGGTCCGGCCTCACCCTTCAGCGACGGCCCCATCTCCGGACGCGTCGATTGAATGGCGGGTGCGAGACCTGAGAGGACGCTGACCAGCACCGCTACGCCGAGAGTGAACAAGAGAACGCGCCAATCGGGACTCACGTCAAGTATCAGCGGAGCACCACCTATCCGCGGCGGCGCCAACGCGACCAGGGCTTGATCCGCCGCATAGGCTAGGACCATGCCCAATGCAGCGCCGCTGTTCGTCAACACTAGACTTTCCGCGAGCAATTGTCGCACCAGACGCGCTCGCCCAGCGCCCAGCGCCAGCCTAATGGCGGTTTCTCGCTCCCGTCCAGAAGCTCGCGCCATCAGCAAGTTACCAATGTTCGCGCACGCGATCAGTAATACCAAGCCGACCACCGCGAGCAACATCAGCAAGGGCCGCTTGTACTGGATGCGCAATCTGCCCACACCCTGGTTCCCGGGACGAAGCACGATTCGACTCTCAGAAAGCCGATTAGAGCGGCGCCCGTGAGGTTGGACCTGATGATACAGGACATCGAGCTGCGCCTGCGCCTGCGCGACACTGACGCCCGGCTTCAACCTACCGAAGGTCAACAGTCCAGAGCTATCTGCCGAATTCAGCGGCATAATGACGTCTGTTTGTGCGCCCTGATCGAAGCCATTGAACCCATTCGGAATCACGCCAAGCACGGTGACTGGCTTGCCATTTATTTGGATGTCACCGCGGATAATGCTAGGATCACCTCCAAATCGCCGCTGCCACAATCTGTAGCTGATAACGCACACTGGCGGGCCTTCCGGAATGCGATCGTCTCGTGGCGAGAAGACCCGCCCGATAAGGGCGCTTACTCCGAGCGTTTCGAAAAAATTCGCAGAAACGCGCTGCCCAACGGTGTACTCTGCGTTTCCGTTGCCTGAGACTGTCATCGGATCTCCCGTAAATGCGGCGAATCCCTGAAGCACCGTATTC
>CABEDY010000615.1_pt1 | contig 39422 bp, 30 predicted proteins | sample 3423171 | NCBI WGS metagenome assembly CABEDY01 (sample SAMEA5534333, study PRJEB31848) | metagenome | biome: tundra; feature: field; material: soil | place: USA | collected 2013-05 | depth 0.15 m | reverse complement strand
ACTGCCGGCAAGGGTGGAGCTTTCGACGGCAAGGCTTGGTTTGCCGGAGTCGCCATCGATGAAGTTTCTTCGAAGGACGATTGGCCGTCGCGCGCCGCGGTCACAACATTTGGTCCGGCCTACCGCTATCCCACCGGAGGATGGATTTATCTCCACATCGAAGGCCAGCCGTACGAGCGCGGCTACCAGCACGGTCATCTGATGGCCAAAGAGATTGTGCAGTATCTGGAGCGTTGCGCCGCCGAGTTGGATTCCAAGGGTAAGAAGGAGAGCTGGAATTTGGCGCGAACCACCGCGAACGCGCTTTTCCTGCGCGGCTTCGACCAGGAAATTCTGGCGGAGATGAAGGGCATCGCCGAAGGAGCGTCCGATGCCGGTGCCAAATGGAATGACCGCCGCATCGATCTGATCGACATGGTCGTGGCGAACACCGTGGTGGAACTCGGTGAACTGGCCGGCGCGTTACCCGTGACACCCACGGGTCTCGAGGGATTGCACCTGGAATCGCCGGTGTACTTCGACCGCAAGCGCGACGTTTCTATCGTGGAGCGCTGCAGCGCTTTCGCCGCTAACGGCAAAGCTACCCGCGACGGCCGGATGATCATCGGACACATCACCATGTGGCCGCTCACACTGGCCGAACAGACCAACGTGATGTTGGATATCCAGCCCACCTCAGGCCATCGGCTGCTGATGCAGAGTTATCCGGGCGGCATCGAAAGCGGAACGGACTGGTACCAGAACGACGCGGGCATTGTGCTGACCGAAACCACCATTCGCCAAAGCCCCTTCAACATGGAAGGAACGCCGATCGCGTATCGTGCGCGCAAAGCAATTCAATACGGCGACAGCATCGACAAAGTGGTGGAGTATCTGAGCACGCGCAACAACGGCCTCTATACCAACGAGTGGTTGATCGGCGATTCGAAGAACAACGAGATCGCGATGTACGAGCTGGGTACTTACAAGAGCCGGCTTTATCGCAGCACAAAAAACGACTGGTTCGGTGGCACCGAAGGTTTTTATTGGGGTGACAACAATACGAAGGATCTCGGGATGCGGCTGGAATACCAGCCCGATCCTAAAGGCGAGCCGGTGCATGTGCCGTACGTGCCCGGTCCTCGCGATTTGAAGTGGGAGGAGCTGTATCGCGAGTACAGCGGCAAAATCGACGAACAATTCGCGTTCCTTGCGTTTCGCACGCCGCCGCTGGTAACGGCCAGTTCCATGGACGCCAAGGTGACCACCGCCGACATGGCATCGCGCATGATGGTGTGGGCCGTTTTCGGAAAGCCGAATCAGCGCGAGTGGGTGCCCTCCAGTTGGTCGAAAGAACAGTATCCGAAAAACGACGGGATTTATTCTTCCGGTTACCGCTTGATCTCGGCTCAGCCGTCCGAATCGCTCAAGACAGCGATCATCGAGAACGAACTGGCTCGGACATCTTCGAAGCCCGAGACCACGAAAGAGGAGAAGAAAACATCACAGTACAAAGACCGCTTGTGGAAGGGCTGGGTGCTGCCGGCTTCTGAAGCCGACGATTGGTTCACCGCAGGCTCGGCCGCCTACTACCGGGATCTTCAGTCGGACGATTTGGCGAAGGCGTTAGCTGCGCACTGGGCCGCGTACCGCTCGGCAAGCATTGCGGAGTCGAATGCGATGAACAAGTTTGCGGCGGAAACGCACCGGGGCGCGTTGCTGCTGGATCAGATGCGGCGCGATTTGGGCGACGATCGCTTCTTCAAATTGATGACCGATTTCTTCGTCGCCCACACTACGCAGACTGTTACCGGGCAATTGTTCCTGGATGCCGCGGCCGTTAAGGTGGCGTTGCCGGAAGATCCGGGTGGCGCGGTGTATCTGGCTTCCGATATCAGCCGGCATCTTGCCACTGCGATCATCGTGTATGGAACCTTAACTGACGCGGGAGCGAATCGATACGCTGCTGAGCAGCTACAGAAGCACTATCTGGATTCGTTCGAGAGCGCGGTCCAGGTTCGGAAGGATTTCGAAGTTTCGGACGACGACTTGCGCAGCCACGATGTGATCTTCGTGGGACGTGCCGAGACCAACTCCGCGCTCGCGGCATGGAAGGGGAAGATCGGCCTCGAGTCCGATGGCGGCTCATTCCGCATTGCCGGCAAAGATCACGCTTCAGAAACCGAAGCGATCGCTTTTGCTGCCACCAACCCGCTTGACCGGCATCATATGGTTCTGGTTCTGGCCGGAAACAACGCGCTCGAAACCGTCCATCTGGCCGGTGCCTCGCTGAATCGCACGGAGTACACCATCTACGATTCCGCGAAAGAAACCAGCTCCGGATTCAGGTAGGCATGTGGGGCAGGATGTCATCCTGCGCGCGGGTTGTTAACCCTCGCCGTTTGCGCCGATTGGCAATCGATTGGCAATCGGCGCGCAGGTTAGCAACCTGCCCCACATGTTATACTCAGCGAAGTTCTTTCACAATTAGTCAGCGAGGGATGCTCGGGAAGGCGGTGTAATTCCGCCACTGCCCCGCAACTGTAAGCGGCGTGTATTAGGGCCGACGCGATCACTGCGAAAGCGGGAAGATCGCTTCTTGAAAAGGCCAGCCGTAAGTCAGGAGACCGGTTCCTCGCTCTGAAACTAAATCACGTTTTCGAGGGAGAAACGTAGCATGCGAACACTCATTCTTCTGACTTTGTCGCTCGCGGTTTGCGCGGGCGAAACCTCCAACATTCACGGCACGATACTCGATCCTTCCGGCTGGCCCGTAGAGGGCGCGCGCATTAAGTGCGGGAACCAATCGGTCTACAGCAACGCAGAAGGCCGATTCAGTCTCGCAGGTTTAGACAAGTGCGATGCCAGCATCGAGAAACCCGGCTTCAAGCCCCAAACCTCACCGCTCACCGCGCAAACGGAGAGCAAGATCACCCTCGTTGTGGCGGGACCGGTGGAAACAGTAATAGTTTCCGCGACGCGCAACGAGACCACGCCCGAACAAGCGGCCGTCGCGGCCAATGTGATCACCGAACAGCGGATGCAGGATCTCGGATATCCGATGTTGTCCGACATATTTCGTGACATTCCCGGAGTGCAGGTTTCCCGATACGGACCGCCCGGAGCGCTCGCGTCGCTTTACACGCGTGGTTCGGAGAGCACTGCAACGCTGGTCCTGGTGGATGGCGTGCCGCTCAACGATCCGGGCGGTGAACTGCATCTGGAGCACCTAACTTCCGAAGGCATCGAGCGCGTGGAAGCAGTGCGCGGCCCACAAAGCTCGCTGTTCGGAGCCGAGGCGGACGGGGGCGTGATCCAGATTTTCACCAAACACGGCAACCCGGAGGACGACGTGCCGCATGGCTCCGTCTCTTATGAACGCGGGAATTTCCAAACCGACCGTTGGATAGCCAACTTGACCGGCGGTTTCGACGGGCGGCTGGATTACGCACTGAGCGCTTCCGGATTTCACACCGTCGGAGAATTTCAAAATCAGTACGACCGCGACAATACCGGCACGGCGAATATCGGCTACAAGCTTTCAAACTCCACTGAGCTCAGGGGCGTCTTCCGCATCTATGACGACCACGTCGGTGTTCCGGGCCAGGTGGCCTACGGAATCGACGATCTCATCCCCAGCGAAGAAACACGCAACGAAACGGTCTCGCTCAGATTGGATGACAGCCGTGGCTCGAATTTCAGGCAGCGCGTCACTTTCGGATTCAACAAACTGCGCGATCGTTATAACGACGACGAGCCGTTCGGGGAGCAGCCTCTCGCAGCCCTCGTGCGCAACGTGGGTGGTGATGTACCGCGAGTATATTTTGTCACGCTGTTGAATCCGGCGATGCTGCCCACGCCGAGCCAGATTCCACCAGGGCTGACGCTAGTGACCAGCGACGCGTTCTTCGGCCCATCCGACTCGCTGAATCTGACCGAGCGAAAAATCGCTGGCTATCAAGGAACGCTTTCTTATCGCGGCGGCGCTCTGGTGTTCGGCTACGACTATCAGGACCAGAGCGGATATCTGTCCGGCACCAACGCCTCACGCAACAATAACGGCTTCTTCGCGAACCTGCAGCAGAGCCTCGGCAAGCGAATCTATCTTAGCGGCGGCGCACGCGTGGAACACAGCAGCGCGTTCGGAACCATCGGTACGGGACGCGGCGGCGCGAGCTTCCTTTTGTTTCACGAGCACGGTCCGCTGTCATCCATGTTCTTTCGCGTAAGCGCGGGACGCGGCGTCACGGAACCGAGTTTGCTCGAAAACTACGCCCAGAACCCTTACTACTACGGCAACCCCGCGCTACGCCCCGCGGAAACCAACAGCTACGAAACCGCGCTGGTGGCGGAATGGTTCGGACGGCGTATTCGTACGGAGGTTGCGGGCTTCCGCAACTCGTTTCATAACCTGATCGCGTTCGTCGTCGACACTTGGCAAAACGTGGAGGCAAGTTATGCGCACGGCGTGGAAACGTCCGTCCAGGCGCGCTTGCCGGCGAACATTCTCATCATGGGCGCCTACATGTGGCTGGATACGCGCATTACGAGCTCGGCATCGCCTGAGTCATCCACCACCGGCATCGGCGAAGAATTGGTGCACCGGCCGCGCAACTCCGGATCGGTCTCGTTCGCTATGACTCCACGCCGTTGGTCGTTCGTAGTAGGCGGACGGTTCGTGGGCGAGTTCCAGGATTCCGACTTCACTTTCGGGGTAACGCGCAATCCCGGCTATCAATTCGTGTACGCCGCTGCTTCTTATAAAGCCACCAAACACGTAACGCCAGTGCTGCGCGTCGACAACCTGCTCAATCAGCGATATGAAGAAGTGCTGGGATATCAGGCCTTGTCGCGGAGCATCATCGGGGGTGTGCGAATTGGTTTCTAGGCCGCAGATGAACGCGGATGGACGCGGATAAAAAAGCGCGACTCTTGTTATCTGCGTGTATCTGCGTTCATCCGCGGCTATAATAATCAGATGTCCTCCGCGCCACAAACGAAGGCCCCGTCGCCTGCCATCATTTTCGAGACATTGAATGCTCATGTACGCACTGCCGCGTTGCGCGGCGCCATCGAGTTGGATCTCTTTACCGCCATCGCGGAAGGGAACACTTCCGTGGACGCGATCGCTAAGCGTATTCACGCTTCCGAGAAAGGTACGCGCGTGCTGTGCGATTACCTTACCATCGACGGCCTGCTCACGAAACAAAATCACATCTACGGCCTGACTGCCGAATCAGCCGCTTTCCTGAACCGGCATTCGCCTGCCTACATGGGTACCGTTGCCCGCTTCCTGGGCGTTCCGCAATTGACCGCGAACTTCCACGACCTCGCAGCCGTGGTCCGCAAAGGCGGCACTCTGACTGAAGAGGGCACGCTTGAAGTGGAGAATCCGATTTGGGTGGAATTCGCTCATTCCATGGCTCCGATGATGCGGATGCCCGCGGAGCTTATTGCCAAGATCGTCACCGCCGAGATTACGAGCGAGTGCAAAGTTCTGGATATCGCCGCCGGGCACGGGCTCTTCGGCATCGCGGTGGCGACGCACAATCCGAAAGCGCATATATCGGCGCAGGACTGGGCTCCCGTATTGGCGGTGGCCGAGGAGAACGCCGAAAAGGCCGGCGTGGCAGCCCGCCATTCCAAAATTCCCGGCAGCGCGTTCGATGTCGATTTCGGAAGCGGCTACAACGCTGTGTTGATCACCAACTTCCTGCACCATTTCGATATTCCGACCAATGAATCGCTGCTTCGGAAAGTGTACGCAGCCACGGCTCCCGGCGGCATGGTGGTGACGTTTGAATTCATTCCGAACGAAGATCGCATTTCGCCTCCCATGGATGCCAGCTTCAGCATGATGATGCTGGGCAGCACGCCGCATGGCGACGCCTACACGTTCTCCGAATACGATCGAATGTTTCGCAATGCCGGCTTCGCGCGCAACGAAATGCGCGAGCTATCTCCGACGCCCCAGCGCGTAATCGTATCCTACAAGTAGGTTGATCAATAAACTCGTCGTCGAAAACCTGAAGCACCGGCCGGTGCGAACCACGCTGAGCATCGTCGCCATTAGCATTCAGGTCACCATGGTGCTCACGCTGGTTGGCCTCAGCGCGGGAATGCTGGACGAGCAAGCCCGGCGCGCGCGAGGCGTGGGGGCCGACATTATTATCCGCGCCCCCTCAAGTTCGGTCATCAACACCTCCTTGAACATGCCCGCCGGGATTGTCGCGTTCATCGCTAAGAACGAGCCCCACGTCGCGGCAGCCACTGGAGTGCTTCAGCAAGGAACTGATCTACTAAATTACGTGACCGGCGTCGACCTGGAGCAATTCGACAAGCTCAATGGCGGGTTCCGGTTCGTGGCAGGCGGCCCATTCCAGGGGCCCAATGATGTTCTCGTGGATAGCTACTACGCCGCCCAGCACAAATATCACGTGGGCGATACGGTGACCGGGATTGTAAATCGCTCTTGGCGGCTTGCGGGAATCTATGAGCCCGGCATGCTGGCACGCCTGGTGTTGCCGCTCAAGACCCTCCAGGAAATAACAGCCAACAGCGGCAAAGTGACCATGATCTACGTAAAATTGGACGATCCCGCCATAACCGACGAAGTAATTGCCGAGCTCAAACAGAAGTTGAAGGATTACCAGATTCGCTCGATGCAGGAGTACACCGAACTGTTTTCGGTAAATAGCGTTCCCATGCTGAAGGAGTTCATCTACGTGGTCATCGCTTTAGGCGTGCTGGTGGGATTTCTGGTGGTTTTCCTCTCCATGTACACCGCGGTGCTGGAACGGACGCGCGAGATTGGCGTCCTGAAAGCGCTGGGCGCGTCGCCCGGCTACGTTCTGAACATTCTTCTGCGCGAGACCGTGCTTCTGGCCGTCGCCGGATCGATACTTGGGATACTGCTCTCTTACGTCACTCGATTCACGATTAATGACGTTATCCATGGTTCGCTGATCCAATCCATCGTTTACATTTGGTGGTTGATAGCCGCAGCCATCGCAATAGTGGGTGCGATGCTCGGCGCCATCTACCCTGGTCTCAAGGCGGCTCGCCAGGACGCCATCGAGGCCCTTGCCTATGAGTGACGCGCCCATCATCTCTATCCGTGATCTTCGCAAGACCTATCACGTCGGCGAAGTGGATGTGCATGCGTTGCGGGGAGTCGACCTGGACGTTCAGCGCGGAGAATTTGTATCGATTGTCGGACCATCGGGTTCCGGAAAATCGACTCTGTTCCACATTATCGGGGGATTGACGCCGCCCACCGCCGGCAGCATCCTACTCGACGGTCACGATCTGCTGGGTTTGACGGACGCCCAGCGCACTGAACTGCGCAAAACCACGGTTGGGTTCGTTTTTCAAAAATACAATCTGCTGCCCACGTTGACGGCGCGCGATAACATCGAGATCGCGCGGCATATTGCCCACAAGAACGGACCGCTGGACCCGAAGTTTGGCGATGTCTTAAAGCTGCTGGGTCTCACTGGCCGTCTGGACCATAAGCCCCGCGCGCTTTCGGGCGGCGAGCAGCAGCGGGTAGCGATTGCGCGCGCCATTGTGAATCATCCGGCCATCTTATTGGCGGACGAACCCACCGGCAACCTCGACACCGAGAACTCCACCGCCGTGCTGGGGTTATTGCGCGACCTGAATCAGCGGCTGGGCCAAACCATCCTGATGATCACGCACAATCCCGAGGCCGCCGCGTATGGGCACCGAACCGTCCGGATGCGGGACGGCCGAATTGAGTAAACAGGGACGCGGTTCGGAGAGAGTGTTACCGAACCGCGACCGTGAGGGAGTCGGTGCTTGCGCTATTTCTCTGCGGCTTCTCATCGACGCTCTGAGGGAAGCGGCGGTTTGTTAGCATGGGAATTCCATGCGAGATCTCATAATCGTCGGGTCGGGCTGCGCCGGGAACACGGCCGCAATCTATGCGGCGCGCGCCAATCTAAAACCGCTTGTGATTGCAGGCCATGAACCGGGCGGGCAGCTTTCGCTTACTACCCTGGTCGAGAATTTCCCGGGTTTCCCGGAAGGCATCGACGGCCCAACCCTGGTGGAGAATATCAAGAAACAAGCGGAGCACTTCGGCGCCGAATATATCCATGGGACCGTGGTAGAAGCCGATTTGTCCTCGCGGCCATTCCGTCTGAAAGTGGATAGTGAGTGGCAAGAAGCGCGGACGTTGATCATTGCCTCCGGCGCCTCGGCCCGTTGGCTGAATCTTCCGAACGAACAGAAACTGATTGGCCACGGTGTCAGCTCCTGCGCCACCTGCGACGGGTTTTTTTATCGCGGCAAGAAGATCATGGTGGTGGGCGGCGGCGATTCCGCCATGGAAGAGGCCAATTTCCTGACCCGTTTCGGCGAAGAAGTGGCGCTGGTACACCGCCGCGAAGCCTTTCGCTGCTCCAAAATCATGCTGGAGCGTGCGCGCACAAATCCGAAGATCCAGTTTCTAACCGATACCGTGGTGGACGATATCTACGATGCAGGCCAACACATCGTCACTTCGGTGAAGCTGCGGAATTTGAAGACCGGAGAAACCTCGATCCGCGACGTGGACGGATTTTTCGTCGCCATCGGCCATATCCCCAACACCCAGCCATTCGAAGGTCAGATCGAGCTTGACCCGGACGGCTACATCATATCGAAGGGCGGCGCGCGCACCAGCGTCACGGGTGTGTTTCATGCCGGCGACGTCCAGGATCGCTCCTATCGCCAAGCCGTCACCGCGGCCGGCGCCGGATGCATGGCCGCCATCGAGGTGGAGAGGTTCCTCGAAGCCGAAGGGCACTAGCTATCATCGGGTGCGCGGTTAGACCGCCGCTTCCAGCTAAATTTCCGGATAGAACTCGAAGAAGGCATCCAGCGATTGCATCAATTGCTTGCGGATCTGGTCCTCGCCGCCCTCAATCAGATGCATGCTGACGTGCACTTTCTTGCCATTCTTCAACGTAATTTCCGAATCCTTCACCTCTTCCAATTCATCTGCTGGAAGAAGGCGCATGCCGTAGATGAGCGCCAATTTGGCCATGCTTCATTCTACCCGTCCAACGCGAGCGTCAATCAGCGGTAAAATGGAGGAACAAACCAAGCCGCTTAAGCGTATCTATCCGCAAGCGGTGGTGTCGGCGAAACATGAAATCGGCAGCCGAGTCGAGTGAACGGGACGCCCACAACACCAGTTCGTCTGCCGGCGAGCTGACGCCGGAACTTGTCCGAGCAACGCTGGACAAAATCCTCTCCAGTTCTGGTTTCGCCAACGCCGAGCGCTTGACGCGCTTCCTCCGATACACGGTGGAAGAAACGCTCAACGGGCAAACCGACAAGCTGAAAGAATCGCTGCTGGGAATCGATGTCTTCGGACGAAAACCTACCTATGACCCGCGCGTGGATGCGGTGGTTCGCACTGAAGCGGTGAAGCTGCGGGCCCGGCTCCGCGATTATTACGAATCGGAGGGCCGCGAAGATGAGATCATCATCGACCTGCCCAAGGGCGGTTACATTCCTGCGTTTCGTTTTCGCGAGAAGGAGCCGGCAGAAGTCTCCACACCCGTGCCGGTTGAGGTTCACAAGACTCACGAGTGGAAGCCTGCGGTTGCAACTTTGCTGGTTCTAGCGGTGCTCGCGGCTTCGATCTTCCTGATACTGCGGACGAAAACGCGCACTCCGGACGCCCGGCCAGCCGAGTTGTCTTCGATCGCCGTGTTGCCCTTCGCGGATTTGAGTCCCGACAAAGATCAGGAGTATTTCTGCGACGGCATGACGGAAGAGATCATCGACGCCCTTTCCAAGATCGGCGGCATCCGCGTGGTGGCGCGAACGTCGTCGTTCGCCTTCAAGGGCAAGCAGCAGGACATCCGGGAGATTGGGAAGAAGTTGAATGTCGCCGCCGTGCTGGAGGGTAGCGTGCGCAAGGACGGCAACCGCCTGCGAGTGACCGCGCAGTTGAACAGCGTGGCGGACGGTTACCATCTGTGGTCGGAAACGTATGAGCGCGAGTTGAAGGACGTGTTCACGGTTCAAGACGAGATTTCCCGCGCCATTGTGAACACGCTGCAGTTGAAGCTCTCGGGCCGCGGAATACAGCCGAACTCATCGCCCGAGAATGTCGAGACGTATGAGCTGTACCTGCAGGGCCGCTACCACTGGAGCCGCTGGAGGACCGAGGGCGCCGAACAAGCCATTCACTATTTTGAAGCGGCCATCCAGAAAGATCCCAACTATGCGCCAGCCTACGCGGGTGTCGCCTATTCGTATTGCTGGTTAGGATTCTTCGGCGCCCTGCCACCGAACGAGGCCATGCCGAAGGCCAGACAGGCTGCTGAAAAGGCTCTCTCGCTGAATGATTCGCTCGCCGCGGCCCACACGGCGCTCGCTTACGTGAAGGCGCTCTATGACTTCGATTGGCCGGTGGCGGAGCGTGAGTTCAAGCGCGCCATTGAACTCAACGCCGGGGATGCGGATGCGCATTTTGGCTATGGCATCGCGTATCTTGCGCCGCAAGGACGCATGGACGATGAGGTGCGTGAAATGCAGATCGCGCGCGACTTGGACCCGCTTTCACCCGTCCAGGCCAATTATCTTGGCTTAGCTTATCAATTTGTTGGTAGACGGGCGGACGCCATCGCCCAGTATAAGAAGGCCCTCGATTTGGATCCTAACTTCGTGGAGGCGCGCTTGCATCTGGCCAACGCCTACCTCGAGCCGGGGAGGTTCAAGGACTTTTACGCGGAGCTCGACCGTGCACAAGCCATATGGGCCGACAGCAGGATCGACCCGACGCGCGCATTCGGGCTGGCCCTGGAAGGCCGTAAGGCGGAAGCGATCGAGTTGCTCCACAAGTGCGAGAAGCCCGGGCCGGGCGTATTCGTGCAGTCGACGTATATCGCCAATGTGTACGCAGTTCTCGGCGACAAAGAGCAAATGTTCGCGTGGCTCGATAAAGCATATGCCGACCGCGACGGCATGTTGGTCTATGCGAACAAGCAGGGCTGTTACCGGCCCTATCGGTCTGAGCCCCGTTTCCTGGCATTGGAGCGGAAATTGGGAGTGCCCGCGGCGCAGTAGCTTCGCCGATCCGGCTATGTAGCCAAACGCGACAGGCGTGTCTACAATTCCAACACTCATAAGATTGGCGTTCCATGCTTCCTGTAGAAAAACTCTACAGAAGTGTCCTACATCGAGCCGCTAATTAATAGAAAACAGGATAGTTATATTCGGTCACCTGATTGCCCCATTGAATAGCGGAGGTGACTTATGATTTGGATGTCGCTGGTTATCCTGACATTCTTCTCCGGCGTGCTGGTGGACTATCTGCTTCAGCGAAGCCGGGTGAAGATCGCAGTTATCGAGGCCACGCCGGTCCGCGCTGCGCCTGCAATCGAGGCGGAACTATCGCCCAGGTACGTGGAAGGTTTTTTGGTGCCGGAGGGAATCCGGTATCATCCTGGTCACATGTGGTTGAAGAGCGAATGGCGGAACTCAGCTCGCGTTGGAGCCGATGAGTTTGCAACTAAGCTGGCGGGGAATATCGACAAAATCGACCTACCCAAGCCCGGTCAATGGTTCCGGCAGGGGCAAACGTTATTGAAACTTCACCGCAACGGTGAAACCGCAACCATGATTTCTCCCATTGAGGGCGAAGTAGTCGAAGTAAACCGCGAGGTGCTGAACAACCCATCGCTTCTTCGCAGCGATCCCTATGGCAAGGGCTGGTTGGTTAGCGTACGCGTCTACGACGAACTGAGTCCTTGGCGCAATCTGTTGCCAATCAACCTGGTAACCAATTGGATGAAGGACGCAGTTACGCGCCTGTACGCGAAGCAGCCTGCGCTGGTTCCCGTGGCCGCCGATGGCGGCAGGCCCGTGGACGATCTCCTCAGCGGTGTCCCGGGCGCGGAATGGCAAAAGACCACGGCGGAATTCTTCCTGCCGTGATTGGATCGAAGATTGCACGTAAACTGGATACTCTTGTGCCGGCCTGTAATTAACCTACTGTGCCAGAGGAAGATCGGCTCGGGATTGGAGTGGCCGATCTCCCCGGCGTGGGTTAGGAGAGCCACTTATGAGGCGCCTGAAGCGGGGAATCGCCACTAAACTAGGGCTGTGCCTGGTGGTGAGCACAGCCACCATCTTCGGAGTCTATGGGTACTGGAGCCTGCAACTGCAGCGTCGCGGGTCCGAGGAGTTGATCTTGCAGGGCGCCGACCAAGTCAGCGACCTCATCAAGAACAGTACCCGTTACCAGATGCTGGAAAACGATCGCGAGGGGCTTTATCAGACCATTCGAAGTATCGCGCGCGAACCTGGGATTGAACGGCTCCGGATACTCAATAACGAAGGTCGCGCCATGTTTTCCACGGATCCAAGGGACCTGGGGTGCGTGGTAGACAAGAGCGCGCCTGGATGTTGTATTTGTCATTCCGAGGCCAACGCTGCGGGGATGCTCAACCAAAGGGGTCGAGTAAGCATCTTTACGAACGCTCAGGGAAAGCGCGTGATGGCCGCGCTGCGGCCGATCGAGAATGAAGCATCTTGTTCGAACGCCACCTGCCATGCCCATCCGGCGTCGCAAAAGGTTCTCGGCGTGGTGGACGCGCAGTTGAAACTGGACGAAGCGGACGCGCTGGCCGCCAAGCTGCAGACGCTGCTGGGTCGTTTTATGATGGCGGCCGTAGTGCTGTTATGCCTGGTGAGCGGCGCATTTGTATGGGCGGTCTTGTACCGGCCAATCCAGGATCTTATCAAAGGCACCAGCCGCGTGGCGGGAGGGGACTTGGGTTACCGGTTGACCATCCGATCGCAGGATGAACTCGGCGACGTGGCCGAGTCCTTCAACAAGATGACGGCCGACCTGGCCGAGGCCCGCGGCCGATTGCTGGAGCAGACTCAAAGCGCTCTGGCGCGAGGCGAGCAAATGGCCTCGCTCGGCAAACTGGCCGCAACGGTAGCGCACGAAGTCAACAATCCGCTGTTTGGTATTCTCACTTTCGCGCGGTTGTGCTGGAAGGCGGTGGCTGAATCCTCCATCGATGAGGAGTTGCGGAAGCCTCTGCTGGAGCAACTCGATGTCATCACGGTGGAGAGCCGCCGTTGCGGGGAGATCATGCGCAACCTGCTCACATTCGCCCGGCAGGCGCCGCTCCACCGCGGACTGAACGATCTGAATGAGTTGGTCACAAGGGCCGAGCGGCTGATGCGTCACCAGTTCGAAATCCAGGGTGTGGAGGTGGAAACGCACCTCGCGCCCGATCTACCGTCTGTGGAATGTGATGCGGGACAGATCCAGCAAGTGATTCTAGTGCTGCTGGTGAATGCGTCCGAAGCGATGCCCAGCGGCGGTTCGCTCCACATCGAAACCGAACGCGTGCCGGCGGAGCAAGCTATCCGGCTGCGTGTGCGAGATACCGGACCGGGCATCCCGCGTGACGTGCAACCGCACATTTTTGCGCCGTTTTTCACCACCAAAGAAGAACGGCAGAGTACCGGGCTGGGACTGGCGGTTGCCAAGAGCATTCTCGATCAGCACGGTGCTTCGATAGAAGTGCACTCAAGCGAAGGAGAGGGCGCGGATTTTGTGGTTACGCTGCCGGTCCAGCAGAAAGTGCAGTTGGTGGAAACCGAGGCCATCGCATATGGGCATCCCAACTAAAGGCAGAATTCTGATCGTAGATGATGAATTGGTGGTGCAAGAGTCACTGCTGCGTTGGTTCAAGTCGGAGGGTTACGAGTCCTACGCGGCGGCCAGCGCGCGCGAGGCGCTGGAAGTGGCTGACCACAATTGGGACCTGGCGCTGGTGGACATCAAGATGCCCGGCATGGATGGGCTCGAATTGCAGGAGCGCCTGAAAGAGGCCGATCCCGATTTGGTCATCATCATTATGACCGGCTACGCCAGTGTGGAAACCGCTGTGCAGGCGCTGAAGCATGGCGCTTACGACTACCTGGCGAAACCAGTGGATCCGGACGCGCTGGTCCATATGGTTCAGAAGGCGCTGGAGCACCGGCGTACGCGGCGCGACGTTGCGAGGCTGCAGGAAACGCTCAGCGCGGTCTTCCCCAATTCCACTCTGGTGGCCAAAAGTCCGGGCATGAAGTCGGTGTTGGATATGATCGAGGTGGTCGCTCCCAGTGACGCGACCGTGCTGATCACGGGGGAAAGCGGCACCGGCAAGGAGGTGGTGGCCCGCGCGATTCATGCCGGCAGCCCGCGGCATTTAATGCCCCTGGTGACCATCCACTGCGGGGCGCTGTCGGAGACCCTGCTCGAAAGCGAACTGTTTGGCCATGAACGCGGTGCGTTTACGGGCGCGCAGTTCCGCAAGAAGGGCAAGTTCGAGGTGGCTGATGGCGGCACGGTATTCCTGGATGAGATCGGCGATATCAGCCTGAAGACCCAGTCCGATCTGATGCGCGTGCTGCAGGAGAAAGAGATTGTACGGGTCGGGAGCACGCAACCCTTCCACGTGGATTTCCGGTGTATCGCAGCCACCAACAAGGATCTGGAGCCGCTGATTGAGGCACACACTTTCCGGTCGGATCTTTATTACCGCCTGAAAGTTGTAAGCTTGCACCTGCCTCCACTGCGGGAGCGGCGCGAAGATATTCCGCCGCTGGTGGAAAGTTTCATTCGCAAGTTCAGCGCCGCTATGAACCGGCCCGAGACTCCTCGAGTCGCACCGGAAGCGATGGATTTGCTTTTGCGTCATGACTGGCCCGGAAACGTTCGGGAGCTGGAGAACGCGGTAGAACGGGCGCTGGTGGTGGGGCGCGGCCCGGAAATCAAGCTGGCCGATTTCTCCTTCCCGTGGCAATCCGCCGGCACTCCCAACGGGCGCACGCTCGAGAACGTGGAGCGCAGCCATATCGAGCAGATTTGGAGCGAGTCCGGAGGCAATCACTCGCAGGCTGCGCGGATTCTTGGGATCGATCGCACCACATTGTACAAGAAGCTGAAACGTTACGGCCTGGAGGGATGACTAGGGTGTGATGATAGAGCTGGTCGCGGTAGGCGAAGCCGTACAGCCTCGCCGGCTGGACGCGCTGGTGTTGGAATTAACCCGCATCTTCAAGATTCCCTGTCGGGTGCGAACGGGTGTGATCGATCCAGCACCGGCTCGCGATGACACCCGCCAGCAGTATCGCTCCACCAGGATTCTGGACAGCCTGCGTTTGCTGAACCTGCCCAATCGCACTCGCGTGCTGGGCGTCGCGGCGGTAGATTTGTTTGTGCCCATTTTCACCTTCGTATTCGGCGAGGCGGAAGTGGATGGACACTGCGCCCTGGCTTCTACGTACCGTCTGGAAGAAGAGCGGTACGGGCTTCCGGCAAATGAAGAAAAGCTGCGCGAGCGGTTGACTAAAGAGGCGGTTCACGAGCTGGGTCACACATACGGGCTGCGGCATTGCGACGACTGGCAGTGCGTGATGGCGTCCAGCCACTCGGTGGAGCTGGTGGACGTCAAGCAAGCGGAGTTTTGCGAAGAGTGTGCGGCAGTGGTGCGGGAGTCCACTCGAGTTTGAGAGCAGCAGGCGCGAGTGCACGACGCCGCTTAGTGTTGTGAAGGAACGAAACCCAATGCCGCCACGCGGCCCGCGCCGAACAAAGCGGTCATGTCATTGGTTATGACACGCACCGGAACGTTGCACAGCAATGATTGAAAGCGGCCCTTCGCCGTGAATGCCTTCATGAATGTTCCGTCTTTGAGTTTCGCGATAATCTTCGGCGCAATACCGCCGCCGATGAATGCGCCGGCCGTCGCGACCACTTTCAACGTCAGGTTGCCCGCCTCAGCGCCGTAGATGGAAACGAAGATATCCAGAGCTTGAACCGCAATGCCGGCGCTCGCTGCCAGCCCTGACTTCGCGATCGCAGCCGATGGATCGCCGTTCTTGATTTCGCCGGCCAGCCAACTGGGTTCCTCGGCGCGCTTGGTGTCGCGCAGAAATTCGTAAATGTTATGCAGTCCAGGACCAGAAAGCACACGCTCGTAGCTGACATGCTCGAAGCGTCCGAAAAGGTAACGCAGTAGATCCATTTGGATTTCGTTGGTGGGCGCGAAATCGCAATGCCCGCCCTCGGAAGGAAATGGCCGGAACCCTCCGCCAGCTTCGGCCAACAGGCCTGCTTCACCTAATCCCGTGCCGGCGGAAATCAACACGCGGTTTCCAGTGGGGCTGGGCGTCCCTTGATTCAGTGCGACGAAGTCGGATTCCTGAAGCAGGACGATGCCGTGCGCATTGGCGAACAGGTCGTTGATCAGATCCACTCGATCCAGGCTTAACTCTTGGGCCAGATGCCGCGAATCCACCACCCAAGGCAGGTTGGTGGTTTCCACGCGGCCATCCACTACGGCGCCTGGCAATCCGAATGCGGCGGCTTGAACGGTTTTATTGTGTTTGGCCAAATATTTCCGAACAATTTCCGGCAGCCCGCTGAACTGCGGACTTGGGAACACTTCGATATCCAGCGGATTCAGGCGATCGGGGGTTCCATCGAATAAAGCCAGCCGGGTATTGGTGCCGCCGATATCGCCGGCCAGTATCATTCGCAAAGGCTCCAGTGGCGGCGATCTTTCGAGAGCAGTTCCTCGGCTTCGGGCGGTCCCCAGGTGCCGGCGCCGTAATTGGGGAAGCGGCGCGGCGGCAAAGCCTCCCACACATCCAGAATGGGAGCCACCACGTGCCAGGCAGCTTCCACCATGTCGGAACGCTGGAACAGCGTGGCGTCGCCCAGCATGCAATCGTACAACAGACGTTCATAACCGGTCTGTGGCGTGGCATTGAAGTAGTCGCCGTAATTGAAGTTCATGTTGACCCCGCCGATCTGAACCACCGGTCCTGGAATCTTGGCGCCGAAGCTGAGCGAGATGCCTTCGTCGGGTTGGAGATGCAGCACCAGGCGATTGGGCTCCAGCCGGTCCACCGCGGTCCGGCGGAACAACATAAAAGGCGCACGCTTGAATTGGATCGAAATTTCGGTGGCGCGCTTGGGCAAAGATTTGCCGGTGCGCAGGTAGAATGGCACATCCGCCCAGCGCCAATTATCGATGAACAGTTTCATCGCGACGAAAGTCTCGGTGCGGGAATCGGGCGCCACCATGGGCTCGGAGCGATAAGGCGCTATCTTGGCGCCCTTCACCAGGCCCTCGCCGTATTGGCCTCGGACGGTGCGGGTCAGCACCTCTTCGTCCGTCATAGGCGTTAGAGCTTTCAAAATTTTGGCCTGCTCGTCGCGAACTACGTCAGCGTCGAAGGAGACGGGCGGCTCCATGGCGGTGAGCGAGATGAGCTGGAAAATGTGGTTGGGCACCATGTCGCGCAGCGTTCCGGCCTTGTCGTAGTACATGCCGCGCTGCTCTACCCCAACCGTTTCGGCCACCGTGATCTGGATATGGTCGATGTAACGGCGGTTCCAGATCGGCTCGAAGATACCGTTTGAGAATCGGAAGACCAAAATATTCTGAACGGTCTCTTTGCCGAGGTAGTGGTCGATGCGGTAGATCTGCTTTTCATCCAGCACTTGGCGGATTTCTTTGTTGAGAGAGCGCGCGGAATCGTAATCGCGGCCGAACGGTTTTTCGATGATCACGCGCCGCCAGCCGCGGTCTTCTTTCACCAGGCCCGCCACACCCAACTGTTTGACCACCACCGAGAAGAAGCTGGGCGAGGTTGCCAGATAATAGAAGTAATTGCCGCGCGTGCCATGGTCTTTGTCCACCTGGGTCAGAAGCTGGTCTAATTCCTGGTAAACCTTGGGGTCGTCGAAATCGCCGGCGATATAGTAAATGCGGCGTGCGAACCAATGCCACAGATCGGGGTCGACCTTGGTGGTGGCGAAGTCGCCGATTTCCTTGCCGATCATGTCTCGGAACTGCTCGCTGCTCATCTCGTTCCGCGCGATGCCCACCACGGCGAATTCCTTGGAAAGCAGATTGTCCTTCGCCAGGTTGTACAGCGCGGGGATCAGCTTGCGCTTGGTGAGATCGCCGGATGCGCCAAAAATCACCATGACGCAGGGATCGCCGGGGCGGCCGGCGCCGGTGCTGGGTCCTGTCACAACAGTTTCGTCTGCCACCTGCATTTTCTTAGCTCTCCTAGTCTGACGTGGCGCACGCCCCAGGCGTGCCGCGTTCACACTCGTGTGAACGCCCTGAACTCATCCAAACACGGTGTTCGCAAGAGTGCGAACACGGCACGCAAATGTGGGTGCGCTACTAACCGCCGGAGGCCCGTTCCACGTGGCCCCCGAATTTGTTGCGCATCCCCGACAGCATTTTTTCCGCAAAGGTGTGTTCCTGACGCGAGCGGAAGCGCGTGAACAACGAGGACGATAACACATCGCACGGTACGGCTTCTTCGATAGCAGCCATGATGGTCCAGCGTCCCTCGCCTGAGTCCTGCACGGTCCCTGTGAATCGCGACAGGTTGGGATCTTCGGTAAGGGCCATGGCAGTCAGATCCAGCAACCACGATCCCACGACGCTGCCCCGGCGCCAAAGTTCCGCGATATCGGTTAGGTCGAGGTTGTACCGGTGATCCTCGGGCAACTCCTTGGAAGTGGCGTTCTTCATGATGTCGAAGCCCTCTCCGTAGGCTTGCATCAGACCATACTCGATGCCGTTATGGACCATCTTCACGAAGTGGCCGGCGCCGGACGGGCCGCAATAGAGGTAACCTTGCTCGGCGGTGCTCTTTTTGCCTTCGCGTCCGGGAGTTGGAGCAGTCTCACCCACGCCGGGCGCGAGGGTCTTGAAGATCGGGTCCAGACGATCGGCTGATTCCTTGGACCCGCCCAGCATCATGCAGTAGCCGCGCTCGATTCCCCACACGCCGCCGCTGGTGCCGACGTCCATGTAGTGCAATCCCCGTTCCTTGGTTATTTTCGAGCGGCGAATATCGTCTTTGAAATAGGAGTTGCCGCCGTCGATGATGGTGTCGCCGGGCTCCATTAAGCTGGCCAACTTCAGCACCGTACTTTCGGTGGCGTCGCCCGAGGGTACCATCACCCAGGCCGCGCGCGGCTTGGTGAGTTTCTGAACGAAGTCCTCCATGGACGTGGCGCCGGTGGCGCCTTCCGTTACCAGGCCGCTGACGTTTGCGGGGTTCAGGTCGAACACTACGCACTGGTGTCCGCCTCGCATTAACCGGCGCACCATGTTGGCGCCCATCCTACCCAGACCGATCATTCCGAGTTGCATAGTTGCTCCCTTTTATTAGTCCCCTTGGGGCAAGTCTCCGACTTGCCAGGTCACGCGTTATATCAACTTCGCTAAAGTTGCCAGGCCGGTTTCGACATCTTCCAAATGGACGCGCAGGGCTCGGCGGTTGCGTTCGGCCAGCACCTGGAAATCGCCGCGGGCCTGCGCCGCCTTCACCACACCGAAAGTATACTTCTGGCCGGGTACCGCAAGGTCGGCCTTATCGTTGCAGGTGACCTGAAGGAAAACGCCTGAGTTGGGGCCGCCTTTGTACGCCTGGCCGGTGGAATGCAGAAAGCGTGGGCCAAATCCGAGACAGGTTGCGACGCGTTTCTTGTCGCGCACCGCGATACGAATATCCTGCAGCGTCTTTTCGTGCCCTTGATTCATTTCCACATAGGCCAGCAGCGCGAAATAATCTCCGGCCTTGATCCGGCCCAGGTGCGCGCGAAGATAACCGTCCAGCGTTTTATCGTTACCCGCTGCGGCTGCGAGCGCGGCCGCGTTCTTTTCATCGGTGAACAACTGAATGCCGTTCTCGGAGAGGATGGGCGATTCCGGCGGTAGCGATCCGCTCTTCTCATATTCAGTAGTGAGCTTCTTGGTTGCGATTTTGCTGGCTTCGACGTCCGGCTGATTGAAGGCGTTGATGCCGATCACGGAACCCGCCACTGCAATTGCGAATTCCCAACGGAACATTTCCTGGCCGAGGTTGTATGTGTCGGTTAGCGCTATCCGAATCACCGGATGGCCGGCCTTCGCCAGTGCGTCCGCCGCGGCGTCCTGCGCCGCATCGGCGCCATTTTCCAGACGGATGTACGCGAACACGCGATCGTTGCCATATACTTCAGGCGCTCCCAAGCGCTCACGATCCACCGGGATAATTCCCTTGCCTTCCTTACCGCTGGATTCGGCCAACAATTGTTCGAGCCATGCCCCGAAATCCGAAATGCCGGGGGATGTGATGAGCGTTACCTTATCGCGGCCGCTCTTCGCCGCCAAGCCGAGGATCAGCCCCAACTGCGCTCCGGGATTCTTGTCGACAGGCAGACAGGACGAGCAGGAGATGGCCATGACATCGGCCTGGTCCAGAAACTTCGGAGCGTCAATGCCCATCACGGCCGCCGGGACCATTCCGAAATCCGAGAGCGCCGAATAGCGGCCACCGATGCTCGGCACGCCGTGGAATATGTGGCGGAAACCATCGGCTTGGGCTATCTGCTCGAACTTCGACCCAGGATCGGTAATGGCTATGAAGCGACTGCCGGCTTTGTCGGCGCCTACCACCTGCTTGACCCGTTCGAAGAAATACTGCTTGAAGATGTTCGGCTCGAGCGTCGAGCCGGACTTGCTGGAGACGATGAAAATCGTATTGGCAATGTCAATTTTGTTTTCAAAAGCCTTCACCTGCGCGGGATCGGTGGAATCCAGTACGAACAGTTCAGGGTACCCATCGATTTTCCCGAAGGTCATCTTAAAAACTTCGGGACACAGGCTGGATCCGCCCATTCCAAGCAGCAGAGCGTTCTTGAAACCCGCAGCCTTCACATCACGGGCGACGTCGGCGAAATGTTGCTGGTTCGCGAGCTGATCCTCGGTGATCCCCAGCCATCCCAGCCAGTTTCCCTCGTCCGATCCGGTCCACAGCGACGCATCACGAGCCCACAGCCGGCGAACCTTGCCCGCCATTTTCCAATCCTCGATTGCTTCTTGAAACTGCGCGTTGAGCTCCGCGGGCAAGCTATAGGTTTGCGGATCCACTTCGGCCTTCGACGCATACTTGCATTTTGCATCCACCGTGTTCAGCAGTTTGTCGAACGGCTCGGCGAACAGCTTGACGGCCTGCGTCACCAGGTCGTCAGTAACTTTCTTCATCGAGACGCCGACCGCCTCCAGCGTCTCCATGGTGTCGTGAGCCTGGTCGAGGTCGGCCTCCAGGCTGGCCTTCGGCTTGCCATGCTCGCGGAATGCATCGAAAGTGGCGGGCGGAATGGTATTGACCGTATCGGGTCCGATCAGTTCCTCAACATACATCACATCGGAGTAACTCGGGTCCTTAGTGCTGGTGCTGGCCCATAACAGGCGCTGCGTCTGCGCGTTCTTCTTAGCCAGTGCCGACCATTCGGGGCCGGCATAAATCTCCTTATAACGCTGGTAGGTGAGCTTGGCGTTCGCGATTGCGACTTTGCCCGTCAGGCTCTTGAGCAAAGCCTGCTCTTTCGGATCGGCGGAACTCTTCAGCTTGGCCTTCAATATAGAATCCACCATGCTGTCGATGCGGCTGATGAAGAAGCTGGCTACGCTGGCCACATGCTGCGGATCGCCGCCTGACGCCGCGTAGGTATTCAATCCCGCGATGTAAGCCTGCGCCACCTTTTCGTACATCTCCTGCGCGAAAAGCAGCGTGACATTGATATTGATCCCCTCGCTGATGCATTGCTGGATGGCCGGGATTCCCTCCAACGTGGCCGGAATTTTCACCATGAGGTTGGGGCGATTCACGGCCTTCCACAGACGGCGGGCGTCCTTGATGGTGCCCTGCGTGTCTTTGGCCAGGAACGGGGAAACTTCCAGGCTGACATAGCCGTCGCGCTTCTTGGTGCGGTCGTAAACCGGGCGCAGAGTGTCGGCTGCGTCCTGGATGTCCTGGATAGCCAGAATTTCGTAGACTCCCATAGCGTCCAGGTCCTTGCGCTTTTGTAATTCGAGTAGCGCGTCGGTGTAATCGGTGCTGCCGGTGATGGCTTTTTCGAATATGGCGGGGTTGGAGGTGACACCGCCGAGACCATCCTCATCAATCAAGCGCTTCAGTTCGCCGCTCGAGATCAAACTGCGCCGAATATAATCCAACCAGACGGATTGGCCGTATTTGGTCAGCTCGCGAATGGGGTTCACGGTCTTGGGGGCGGTAAGTGTGGGGACGCTCATTCTTTCCTCGTTTCTGGTTTCTAGTTTCTAGTTTCTAGTTAGCGGCGCCTTCTGCTATTGTTTCACGAACCAGAAACCAGGAACCAGAAACTTTTTGTTAACTAGCCGTGTGCTTCTATGGCCTTAACTTTATTCAGGCGGCGAACGTGGCGCTCCTCGCGGGTAAATTTCGCGCCGGCGAATGCCCGGACGCACTCTTCAGCCAACATCGGGCCGATGACGCGGGAGCCCAACACCAGGACATTCATGTCATCGTGCTCCACTCCCTGGTGCGCTGAATAGCTATCGTGACATAAGCCGGCGCGGATTCCATGCAGCTTGTTGGCGGCGACAGACGCGCCCACGCCGCTTCCACAGATCAGCACGCCACGGTCGGCACGGCCATCCAGAACCGCTTTTCCCACCGCTTCGGCGAAATCAGGATAATCCACTGGATCGGTGCTCGAAGTTCCTACGTCCAGCACTTGGTCGCCAAGCTCACTCAAGAATTTTGCCAGCGTGGTCTTCAATTCAAATCCGGCATGGTCGGAACCGATCACGGTGCGCATGTCTTATCGTCCTACTGCTTTGATGATCTCTTCCTTGGCTGCGGCCACGACGGCATCGGGAGTGAACCCGAATTTCTTTTGCAGTTCTTTCAGCGGCGCCGAGGCGCCAAATGTGTTCATACCGATGCTTCGATAGGCGTAGCGCTGCCAGCCAACTGTGGAAGCTTGCTCCACCGACACACGCGCCCTCACATCCGGAGGCAGCACGCGATCCCGATATTCCTTGGGCTGATGATCGAACAACTCCCAGGATGGCATGCTGACCACGCGCGTCTTTATTCCCTCGGCAGTCAGTTTTTCGTAGGCGTCCACGCACAGCGAAACCTCGCTGCCGGTTCCGATCAGAATCACTTCCGGCTCGCCGTCCAGCGCGTCCGCCAGGACGTAGGCCCCTTTTGCCAGGCCCGAAGCAGGCGCATACTTAGTGCGATCCAGAGTCGGCATATTCTGGCGGGAAAGAATCAAGCAGACCGGCTGATGCCGGAACTCCATAATCAAGCGCCAGGCTTCTGCTATTTCGTTAGCATCGCCCGGGCGAAGCACGGTCAGACCAGGGATGGCGCGCAACGAAATTAGTTGTTCCACCGGCTGATGCGTAGGTCCATCTTCGCCGACGCCGATGGAATCGTGCGTAAAGATGTAGATCACGGGAAGTTCCATCAGGGCGCTCAGGCGAATGGGCGCGCGCATGTAGTCGCTAAAGATCAGGAAGCCCGAGCCGAACGGCCTGATTTTCGATGTAGACATGCCGTTCAGGATGGAACCCATGGCGTGCTCGCGGATGCCGAAGTGGAAATTGCGTCCCGCGTAGTTCGCCGGGCCGAAGTCACCGGCGCCATCGAACGTGAGCCGCGTCTTGGTGGAGGGCGCAAGGTCCGCCGCGCCGCCGATGAGCCAGGGCACGCGCTGGGCGATGACGTTCTGCACTTTACCCGAAGCGTCGCGGCCGGCCAGGCCTTTTGCGTCCGGAGGAAAGAACGGAATGTCGCGGTCCCATTCGTCCGGAAGGCGCCGGTGCTGCATTTTAAACAGCTGGTTCGCGAGCTCCGGGAATTCGCGGCTGTATTCTCCGAACTTCGCGATCCAGGCTTCGCGCAACTCGTGACCGCGCTGCCCCAGCAACTCCTCAAAACGCTCATAGACGCCGTCCGGCACCAGAAACTTCGCGTCTTCCGGCCAACCGTAGTTGAGTTTGGTGAGCCGGATCTCCTGTTCGCCCAGCGGTTCGCCGTGCGCGGCGCTGGTGTCCTGCTTGTTCGGCGCACCATAGGCGATGTGGCTGTCCACGATGATGAGCGTCGGCCGGTCCGTGGTGGCTTTGAAAACTTTGAACGCTCGCGACAGCATTTCCTGATCGTTGGCGTCACCCACGCGGGTGACGTTCCAGCCATAGCCGATGAAGCGCGTAGCCACGTCGTCGCTGTATGCCAGCGCAGTGTTGCCCTCAATGGTGATGTGGTTGTTGTCGTATATCCAGCACAGATTGGAGAGCTTCAAATGGCCGGCGAGTGAAGCCGCCTCGCCGCTCACGCCTTCCATCATGCAGCCATCGCCGGCCAGCGCATAGACGGCATAGTCGAACATGTCGAACCCCGGGCGGTTGAAGTGCTGCGCCATCCACTTGGCGGCGATCGCCATACCGACACTGGAAGCCACGCCTTGACCCAGCGGACCGGTGGTGGTCTCAACACCGGAGGTCCAGCGATACTCCGGATGGCCGGGGCACTTGCTATCGAGCTGGCGGAAATTCTTGAGATCCTCTAGCGGCACGCTCAGCTCGCCCAGCGTTTCGTACTCGGGATTGACGGCCTTCACCTTGGCCAGATGCAGCAACGAATAAAGCAGCATCGATGCGTGGCCAATGGAGAGGACGAAGCGATCCCGGTTCGGCCAAATAGGATCATCGGGATCGAATCTCAGGAACTGCTGCCATAGGCAATAGGCAACTGGAGCCATCGCCATGGGCGTGCCAGGATGGCCGGAGTTGGCCTGCTGGACGGCGTCCATGGCCAGAGTGCGAATTGTATTAATCGAGAGCTGGTCAATGTTGGCCGAAGCCGGTTGAGGTTGGGCGGACGTAGACATCACTACCTATGATGCACCTTTTTCGGCAACGTGGAACTCCGGGATTTAGAGGCCGTCCGGAGAATATGATACTGAGTTTGGCTGCTACCGGGCTATTTCTTCAGACTCTTAACGTAGGCTACTACGTTGTCCAGATCGGCACCGGTAACGCTGGACAGGGGCTTCATCTTGCCCTGTCCCTTAGTGACAACTGCGTTCACATCGGCGGTGCTGGCGCTGAGCGGCTTCATTTCCACTTTCATAGCCTTGGCAATGGCTGGGTTTCCCTCGCCATCGGCGCCGTGACAACTCTTGCACTTGGTTGCAAAGACTGCTTTCCCGGCCGTTGCATCGGCGGCCCATGTGCTGCTGGCGGTCAACGCCGCGATTATCAAAAAGTTGATTTTCAAGGTATTCTCCCTTTCCAATTCTAGATCAATGCTTCGGCGTTCGGGTCTCCGACGCCAGGCGCTTGGGAGCAACCTTGCGCCAGGCTGTCAGTAGTGCGCCGCGCACCTCAGCCTTCTTGGCTGCCTTTAAGCGCACGTTCGTCGCGCCCTGGCGACCCCATCCACCCTTCACGGGTACGAATACGGCCGGTTCGGTCTTGCACAAAATGTCCTGCTGTTCCGGAGGAAGCTTGACCATCGCCCAGTCCTCGGTGGGATAGCCAAGCGTCGCGAAGATCTTTCCGCGCACCCGAAAATCCGGGTGCGCCTGATGAGAGCTTTCCGCAGCTTCCGGAAGTCGGAGTGCCAATTGGCGAAAATCTTCGGAGGTCATGGGCTGTGACTCAAGTAATGTAGCACAACTGAACTGACCCCTTACTCCGGTTGCGTGTGCCGGGCTGAAGCTGATAAACTGAAGCTTCCACCCTTAGGAGCGAAATCACCATGGCGAAAGTATGTGAAGTTTGCGGGCGCGGCCCCAGGTTTGGCAACAAGATCAGTCATGCGCACAATGTGACCAAGCGGCGTTGGAATGTGAATCTGCAGACCGTACATGCCATCGTGAAGGGCGCGGCTAAGCGCATCCGAGTGTGCACTTCCTGCATTCGTAGCGGCAAGATTCAGAAGGCCGCGTAAGAGAGTCCGACTAACAAGCTTGTGAAATTCATCACCTTTCGGAAGGCCGGGGGAGATCCCGAAGCGGGAGTTATTGTCCGGGATCAAGTGGTGGGTCTCAAAGGTGCGGGATTTCCGAGCATGCTCGCCGTTCTGGGCGGCGGCTCAGAGGCTCGGTTGATGATCGAGAGTTGGGTAGAATCCTCCACCGCGGCGTACCCGCTGAATTCAGTAACGCTGCTGGCACCCGTGCCGCGGCCGCCCAAGCTGATCTGCGTAGGCCTGAACTATCGCGATCACGCTCTCGAATCCAAGATGGAAATTCCCAAAGTCCCCACCATCTTCTCGAAATTCCCAAGCGCTGTGATTGGGCCTGGAGAGCCTATTGTCCTACCGAAGAATTCCACGCAGCCCGATTACGAAGCCGAATTTGCTTTCGTCATCGGACGGGGCGGCCGGCATATCCCCGCGGAGCGATGGCAGGCGCATGTGTTTGGCTACACCGTCATAAATGACGTCAGCGCACGCGATTTTCAGATGGCGACCACGCAGTGGCTGATGGGCAAGACCTTCGATACTTTCGCCCCCATGGGGCCGCATATTGTGAGCGCGGACGAAATCACGGATCCTCATGCGCTCGATATCAGCTTGAGCATCAATGGCGAAGTCTTGCAACACTCCAACACACGCGAGCTGATTTTCAAAATTCCGGAGCTGGTTGCGTATTTATCCAGTGTGGTTACGCTCGAGCCCGGCGATGTCGTTTCTACCGGCACACCGGCGGGCGTTGGGGTAGCGCGCAAGCCGCAGCGCTTTCTGCGAGCAGGAGACGACGTGGTGGTGCGGGTGGAATCGATCGGCGAATTGCGGAACCCAGTAGTCGCAGAGAGCTGACGATTCAGCCTGAGTCACGCCCTAAGAAGAATCCTTCGAATACCCACACAAACAGCAATAAAGTACCACCACCCAACAGCGGAAGCCCGACTAGCACTACCAAATCGGCTAGACCCCCACCACCCCTAATCGCGTATGCACCGATCCACAACAGCAGACCGGCGGGAACTCCAAAAAGCATCAGCCACCGGGCAATTGAACGGACTCTGCGGAATCCTTCCGTTAAGCGAATTGCGTCTGGCGTCATCGATTCGCTGCTCCTGGGCTGTCTTTGATTATAGTATTGTCCGAAAGGATCTACTCACCGGAAACGTTCATCGATCTCAACCTGATAGCCGCTGGCCAGCCGGTTGGTCTCGTTCGCCATTCCAACTACCGCCATTAGCTCAGCGAACATCGCATCAGTCATGCCGGCCTTACGCGCGCCCGCGGTGTGAGAAGCTATGCAGTAACCGCACTGGTTGCTGACGCTGACCGCGACATACAACATCTCTTTCGTGAGCGCGTCGAGTGCACCCGGCGCCATGATTTCCTTTATGCTCTTCCAGGTCCGGCGCAACGTTGATGGATCACTGGCCAGCGCCTTCCAGAAATTGTTGATCCAGTCTGTTTTCCGGGTTGCCATGATGTCGTCGTAGACTTCACGGACCTCCGGGCTCGCGTCTGCATACTCGATCAGTCCCAAAGTGGCCACTGGTTTCCTCCACCGCTACTCATGTTACCCATTCGGGCATAATAGAAGTTACTCCTTCTCATGATTCCAGAAGCCATTCCTGAAGGTCTCACTTTCGACGACGTACTTTTGCAGCCGGCGCGAAGCGGCGTGCTCCCCGCCCACACGGACACGCGCACTTGCCTCACCCGGCGCATCGGTCTGAACATTCCCATCGTCAGCTCGGCCATGGACACCGTCACTGAATCGCACCTGGCGATTGCGCTGGCGCAACAAGGCGGCATCGGCATCATTCATCGCAACATGTCCATGGAACGGCAGGCCGAAGAAGTGGACAAGGTGAAGCGCAGTGAAAGCGGTATGATCGTCGACCCCGTCACCATCGGCCCCGAGAAGAAAATCGCGGATGCCTTGGAGCTGATGAAACGGTATCGCATCTCGGGCGTGCCGGTTACCCAAGGCGGAAAGCTGGTAGGTATTCTTACCAACCGCGATTTGCGTTTCGAGACGCGCTACGACCTGCCAATCTCGCAGGTGATGACCAAAGAGAATCTGATCACGGTTCCGGTAGGCACTACGCTTGAGGAAGCCGAGAAGATATTGCACCGCCATCGCGTGGAAAAGCTGCTGGTAGTGGACGATCAATACACCCTCAAAGGCTTGATAACGGTAAAGGACATTCAGAAAAAGCTGAAGTATCCGAGCGCGGCCAAGGATCAGCAAGGGCGCCTGCGCGTGGGCGCAGCCGTGGGATCGACGGGCGACTTCCTGGAGCGCGCCCAGGAACTGGTGGCTAGAAAAGTGGATGTGATCGTGGTGGATTCCGCGCACGCGCATCAGGAGCGCGTGATGCAGGCAGTCAAGACCATCAAGCACAAGTTGCCGGATGTGGATCTGATCGCCGGTAACGTGGCCACCTTTGAAGGGGCCCGCGATTTAATCGACTTGGGCGCGGATGGCATCAAGGTGGGTATCGGGCCGGGGTCCATCTGCACCACCCGCGTAGTGAGCGGCGCGGGCGTGCCGCAAATCACAGCAATCGCGGAATGTTCCCGCGCCACGCGAGGTTCGGGCGTCCCGCTCATTTCCGATGGCGGCATCAAATTTTCCGGCGATATCAGCAAAGCCATCGCGGCCGGCGCCGATTCGGTGATGCTGGGTGGTCTGTTGGCTGGAACCGAAGAAAGCCCCGGCGAGACCATCCTGTATCAAGGCCGCACGTTCAAGAGTTATCGCGGGATGGGTTCCATGGGTGCGATGTCGCAAGGGGCGTCCGATCGCTATTCTCAGGAAGACAGCGGGAAGCTTGTACCAGAAGGCATCGAAGGACGCGTTCCCTATAAGGGGCCGCTAGCGGAGCTGGTTTATCAACTGGTGGGCGGCCTGCGCTCCGGAATGGGCTATTGCGGTTCGAAGACCATTCAGGACTTGCAGGAACGCGCGAGCTTTCTGCGAGTAACCTCAGCGGGCTTGCGGGAAAGCCACGTTCACGACGTGATCATCACCAAGGAAGCACCGAATTACCGGTTGGAATAACCTCTTGGAATAACCTCTTGGAATAACCTCTTGGAATAACCTCGGTTGAATAGGCCCTACTGGCCGTTGGCGCTAAGAGTCCTACCGTAATTAACGTAGTTTATGCTCTGAATCTCTGCGTTCAGCGTGTTTTGGCTGGATTCCAACTGGGCTACCAAAGCATCGGCAGCCTCCAGCCTCAGGGAGTTGGCGTTGTGGGTTGGGGTCGCCCGGGCCTGCAGAGTGCTAATCTGACTTGCGAGATTTGTATTATCGGTGTCGATCCCATTTTCGTCATTCTGGATGGAGCCACTGATAGGGTCGCTGATCTGCGTGAAATTGTTGGCGAACGCCGCGAATCCGGTATTGGCGGAGCCGAAAAACTTGAATGCATCCGACATCTGTGTACTGGAAAACCCGGCCACGGCAGTAGGGTCGAGACTCATTTGCCCTGTGGTATCGAACGTGATGCCCAGGTCGGACAGGCTGCGTACAGTGCTGGTGCTGGAAGCGAAGTAGCTGGAAAGCTGGCCCAAATCCTCGCTGATATCGCGGATGATCGAGTTTCCGCCTAGGGCTCCGGCGCCAGTTCCGGTTTCCTGGGTCACCTGATCGGCCAGGGAGTTATAGGCGCTGACGAATGTCTGCAGGGCGTTGGTGAGCTGAGTGGGATCCGTGGCGAGCGAAAGATTGACCGTACTCGCGCTGCTTTTTAGCAGGGTGAAGGTCACTCCGGGAATCACACTACTGAAGACGTTGGTCGCCTGGTTGGCCACAGAGATAGTGCCGTTCAAGGTGAAGCTGGCGTTGCCGCCCTGGTGGGCGTTGGTGATCAGGCTCACTGGGCTGGCGGCCGGCGTGTCGTTCAGGGTGATAGTGACCGGCCCGCCCGCAGCTACCACACTGAGATAATTTTGGCCACCGCTGGTGGTAATGGAAGCGGTAACGCCCGCCCCCGCGCCATTGATTGCATTCATCAAGCCCGTCAGGTTATTGCTCGCGCTGATGTTGAGTGGGATGACAGAGCCACCGCCCACTGTAAGATCCACTGTTCCGCTATCGGAAACAGCCGTGGTACCGGTGTCCGGGTAGCCTGCCACCGATGTTTCTGTCCCCGTGCCGTTGTTAGTAATCAGGTCCGCAGTTTGCGGGGCGGTGTTCAATGTCAGGGTGGTCGCTCCAACATTGTTGGCTGTGATAGAGAGATAGTTGCTGCTTCCAGAGCTCAAAATGGACGCGGTAACGGGAGCTCCCGAATTGTTGATGGCGTTCTCCAACCCTGTCAAATTGTCGTTTCCGGTGATATCCAGATTGTAGGTATTGGAGCCCACCACAAGAGTGAATTTGTTCTGACCTTCCACTCCAAGTGGCGTCGTGCTGGCATTGGCGTACCCCGTGAGCGACAATTCCGACGCAGCCGTCCCGAGCGTGATATTCGAGATCGTGTAATTGGCCGGCGACGTGGCGCCGGTATTCACAACAGAGACTGTAGTCGAATCCGAACTGGTTGCCGCCAGGCCTTGTCCGGAAGCGAGTTGGCCGAGTGCGGCTACCGAGGTTGCGACTGTGGCCACCACGGGATTTAGCGCGATCAGCGCCTGCTTGGCGCTCAAATTGCTGCTTTCGGAGTTTTGGAGCGTTGTGATCGGCAATTGCGCAATGGCATCCTCGCGCTGCAATATCGCTTGAAAATCGCTCGAATACGTGCTGATTCCTGTGAACGATTGCGTCGCTAAGGTTGATGCGGCTGATGGCGCTGAACTAGACGAGGGGCTTGCTGCTACGGTTCCCATACTGCCTTTACTATCGGCGTGAGAGCAGCGTCTCTTGACCTGTTTTTCTACTTAGCCGGTGGACTTCATGCGCTACCTGCTCCACCTGTTCGCTACTCATATGTGGATAAAGGGGCAGACTTAAAACCGCACGCGCGCACGCCTCGGCGACCGGAAAATCGCCCGCTTTATACCTCTCATCGGTATAAGCGGGCATAAGATGAATCGGCACGGGGTAGTGGACTGCGGTTTTGATCCCCACACCATCCAGCTCCTGCTGCAACTGATCGCGTCCCGAAGTTTGGATGGTGTACAAGCAATACACGTGCCGCACATCCGGAATGACGGCGGGGCGCAGCACGCCCGCATCTTCGAGCAAGCGGTCGTATCCAGCGGCGAGCTTGCGGCGCGCTTCGGTCCACTGCTCCAGCCGGCTGAGTTTCACGCGCAAGATGGCGGCTTGGAGTCCTGGCAAGCGGTAGTTGTAGCCTTTCAGAACGGGATAGTAGCGATGCTCTTCGCCCCAGCTTCGCAGACTGCGGATGGTTCGGGCATATTCGGGATTGTTGGTAGTCACCAAGCCCCCTTCGCCGGCTGCGCCGAGGTTCTTGGTGGGATAGAAGCTGAAGCATCCGATGTGGCCGATGCCTCCAGTGCGCCGGCCATGATATTCGGCGCCATGCGCTTGCGCCACGTCCTCGATTACCACTAATTTGTGCCGGCGGGCGATATCCAGGATCGGATCCATATCCGCGGGCTGCCCATAAAGGTGCACAGGCAGGATGGCGCGAGTGCGTTCGGTGATGGCGGCTTCGATTTGCTTGACGTCGATGTTGAATGTTCCGGGATCAATGTCGACGTATACAGGCGTCGCTCCTGTGTAACCGATAGTTGCCACGGTGGCGAAGAAGGTGAAGGGGACGGTGATCACCTCGTCACCCGGTCCAATGCCGACTCCGAGCAGCGCCAGGTGCAAGGCGCTGGTGCCGGAATTGACGCCTATGGCGAAGTTGACACCGCAATATGCCGCGAACTCTTCCTCAAACGCCTCGGTCTCGGTGCCCAGAATGAACTGGCTGCTCTCGAAAACGCGCGCGATGGCGGCGTCGATTTCGGGCTTGAGCTCGCGATATTGCGCGGCGAGATCTAGGAGAGGGATCACAGTCGAAACCCACCCCCCCAACAGCACTCCGTGTGGGGCGGACCCCCTGGTCCGGGGCCGACGCCCACGTCGGCGTGCTGATGAGTAGATCCTAAGACGAAGAGCGGGTCCAGGGGGACCCGTGCGGACCTAGGGGTCCGCCCCACAATTGATGTCACACTAACAGTTCCTCGAACTTTCGCGACACTATTTCCCAAGAATAGCGCGATGCGACCATCGCCCAAGCGGCGTCGGCCATCCGGCGCCGCGCCGCGGAGTCTTCCAAAAGCGCCAGGCATCGCTCGGCAAAATCTGCTGGGGAGTCGGCGATGTGGATGTCTTCGCCGTTCCGGATATCCAGGCCTTCGGCGCCGATGGTGGTCGAGACTATTGGAATTTTAGCAGCCATTGCCTCGTAGATCTTAAGGCGCGTGCCGCTGCCGCTTCGAAGGGGAACGATAGAGGCTCGCGAGCCCCACAAGAAAGGGCGAACGTCGGAAACCGTGCCGGTCACCCGAATGCGGGAATCGTTCTCGGCGAGCCTCTGGATGCCTGGCATAGGCCGCCGGCCAGCGATGACCAGCGAGCAGTCCGGCCGCCGTTTCCGGATCAAGGGCAGGATCTGAGCAACGAACCATTTTATACCATCGATATTCGGCAGCCAGTCCATGGCTCCGACAAATACCAGGTCAGCTGTGGGAGCCGATTCCGCGGGTCGCGCGAAATAGTCAATGTCGACGCCGGTTGGCACCCAGGCGATTTCGGGGATTCCGTAGAGCGCGCGCATGCATTGCGCATCGGCCTCTGAAACCGCGATGATTCTCTTCACCCGGCGGCAGACCTCGCCCTCATATCTCCGCATGCGGCTGTATTGGCCGCGCAAAAGGAGTTTGTGCAAAGGATTGGATGCATTTTCGGCTTGGCGTTTCCAGATGAGAGCTTCTACGTTGTGTTGAAATAGCACCACCGAATTCAGGTCCGTGAAGTTCAGTGCGGGAACCAGAAAATCGCAGACGATGCTGTCGAATCTTTCGGTTCGCTTCAACAGTTCGATCTGGCGCCGCATCCGATTCGAGCGGTAGCGTTGGATCACCAGCGGCAGCGGCGAGAGCAGGCCGGCGCAACCCCGCAGCCAAAAGGCGGGCGTGCCCTTCGGTGGCGCCCAATGGGGAATCGGATAGGCTTTCGTACAATACTCCGAGCTTCGTTCCAAACCTCCAGGCTGCCCCGCTAGGTCCAACGCAAGATAGTGGATCTCGTGCCTGCGGTGCAACCGCTTCAAGGTTTCGAGAGTGCGGATCTGGCCGCCCCGGTCCGTGGGATGCAGAAAATCCGACTTGACCCACAGGATTTTCATACCGGCAGGGAAACCGGCTCCTGAGTACTCACGCCGTTCCACCAACGGTCTTTGCGCCCGGTCAGAAACAGGTCACCCCAGAGCTGCAGATTCAGCAGCCGCCAGATGCGATCCGTGGCGTCCTCGAAACAGGAGCGATGACGGCCGATCAGCGCGTCCACTTCGCGCATGTCGAGCAAGGACGCCAACAGACCATCCGGGGAACGGATGGCTGCGTAGAGCGGCCCCGCGCGTGCATCCAGCAGCCAATCGCGCAGTGGCGTGGGGAACCCCATTTTTTTGCGATAAATAATATCGTGCGGCAGCAGATCCTCCACGGCTTTCTTGAGAACGTACTTTTGATTGCCACCGCGGATCTTGAGCCGGTCGGGAATGCGAGTGGAGAATTCCACGAACGTGTGATCCAGGAACGGCACGCGGCTTTCAATGGAGCAAGCCATGCTCATCTGATCCTGCTTCATGAGCAGTTCCACTAGATACGTCTTCTGGTCGGCGTAGAGCATGCGCGTGAGTGGTGAGGAGTCGCGTCGCGAATTCCAGTAGTGCAAATAGTTTTCGTACAACGCCCCGTGCGGCGATGAAAGTAAACGAGCCTCCTCGGCTGAAGAAAAAGCGCAGTAGAAATTATCCAAGAAGAGCGATTCCACACTCCCGTCACGCCCGGCAAAAGTGTGGCCCAACTTGCGGCGCAGCGATGCACTCAAAAGCGGCGAATTGGCGGCTTGCGACCGTATGACACGCCGTAGCGCAGCCGGCACGAATCGATACGCCGCCGCACCGCGCTGGTTGAGCAGATTCCAGTGGTAGCGTTCGTAGCCGGCGAACATTTCATCGCTCCCTTCGCCGGTGAGAACCACTTTCACCTGTCCGGCCGCCAGCTTCGAAACAAAGTACAACGAGACGCTGGAGGGCCAGGCAATGGGCTCGTCCTCGTGCCAGATCAGGCGTGGCAACGCGGTGAAGAAATCATCCATCGAGACTACAGTTTCATGATGTTCCGTTCCGATGGCGCGCGCGACGTTGGCAGCGTAGCTCAACTCGCTGAACTGCTGCTCCTGGTATCCCACCGCGAAGGTCTTGACGGGTCCCGAAGCTGATCGTTTGATGAGCGCGGCGATGGCGCTGGAATCCACGCCTCCGCTCAGAAACATGCCGAGCGGAACATCGCTCATCAGGCGCATGCGCACGGTTTCTTCCAGACGCCGGCGAGTTTCAGCGATCCAGTAACGGTCGTCGTGATTCTCCCGAACGGGCGCTGGAACGTCCCAATAACTTTCGATCCTAGGCCGCGGGCTCGGCTCTGCTAGATCGAGCACCAGAAAATGACCGGGCATCAGCTTGCGGATGTTGCGAAACAGAGTGCGTTCTTCGCTCGAATAGCCGAACGCGAGAATCTCGGGAACCAGCTCCGCTTCGAGCGCGGGTGAAATGGCCGGATGTTCGAGCAGCGCCTTGATCTCGGACGCAAAGGCGAACAGATGACCGTCCCAGAAATAATAGAGCGGTTTGATGCCCAGGCGGTCGCGCGCGCAAAAGAGGCGTCGGCGCTGGTTGTCCCAGATGGCGTAGGCAAACATCCCGCGGAACAGCGCCAGCGAGTCCGGACCGTGCTGTTCGTAAGCGTGCAGAATGGTTTCGGTGTCCGAGCGCGAGGTGTAACAGTGGCCGGCCTGTTCGAGCGCCGGCCGAAGATCGCCGTGGTTGAAGATTTCGCCGTTATAGGTAATCCAAAGCGTGCGCGATTCGTTGGCCATGGGCTGATGGCCGCCCGCGACATCAATGATGCTGAGCCGGCGATGTCCGAGGTGGGCCCACTCGTCGTGGTAAGAACCGGAATCGTCAGGCCCGCGGTGGCGGATGGCATCCGTCATACGCGCGAGCGTAGCTTCCGAACCAGAAGCGGGCCGAGTGGTAATGAATCCAGCGATCCCGCACATGGTTTTAGTGTAGCGGCAAATTGCGCGGCGGTCGGCAAAACCGACACTATCAACCCACGCTGGAGTGCCACTATGTATCGCGCGATTAGGTCTCGAAAGATCGTTCGCACCGTCGACGAATGCAAAGTGGGGCGGACCCCCTGGTCCGCGGCCGACGCCCACGTCGGCTTGCTTTTGAGATTTGTCGAGCTTGAGGTAGCGGGTCCAGGGGGACCCGCGCGGACCAGGGGGTCCGCCCCACCCGCGGGTCGAAGATGTTCATTCCATTGGATGGGCTGCAAGCCCATGAGATACACTCTTGTCGAACAATGCCAACATTCACCGGTGAAAACTCTCGGGAGGACCTAGGTAGCTCGGTTTGACGCCACCCAAGTCGACCACCAGCTTCTCAAGTACGATGCCCGGGTCTACCATCCAGAATTTCAACGTGTGAACTCCGGGAGCGGCCAGCACGTGCTTGGAGCGCACTTTGCGAACGCTGTCTTTCACCGAAGTCTCCCAGTCGCTTTGCGAATTGTGCGCGAGGGCGTCGATAACCTGCGGCGGCTCGCCATCGAACGAGATTGCGTAGCGTAGTCCGCGCCCCGGACAGAAGTTGAGTGTGGGCGATAGAATCGCTTCCACCTCAACAGGTCCGGCATCGAAGAGATACATTTGATACTCGAGCACCGGCGACTTGGCGGGAGGCAGCACGCTGTCCGCGGTGACGGGAAAAATCGACATCGCGGATAAAGTGCGGCCGTAGTCGGGGATCCGCTGCCAGGTAACCTGCCCCGCATCGACCTTATGTGTGTAGTGTTCGGCCTCGATCGACACATACCCTGACGTTTCGACGAAGCCCTTCACGGATGCTCGCGACGGCTGTCTCGGTTTGAAGACGTCCACTTCGACGGCGACGGGTACGGCCCCCGCGCCTTCAATAGTGACGGAGCCTTTATTCGATCCTGTGGGGGCTTTCTCCCAATCAACGCTTACCCACAGACGTTGTTCTTTGTCAATAGAGCCGTGCGTGGTGCTGAGTACGATCCAGGAAGCGCTCGGAATGGCGGTGAATTCGAAGTGGGCAATCCCGCGGTTGAACACATCGATGAAATGCCGCGGCTGTGTGAATGCATCGAAGGGAGGCAGCACAGCCGGCGCGGCGCTGCCCGGCCACGCATCACTCGATCCTTCCACGGCGACGCCCAACGAAGCCGATGCCGGAAGAGCAAGTTGCGTGACTGGCGGCATGGTGTTCTTCGGCGGCTCCTGCCAGTCCGCGTAGCCGATGTGCGTTTGATCCATCATGTGGTCCCATTTGCCGTGGGCCAGCGTGTGATTGAAGTAGGCGCTCAGGTCCGCGTCCTGGCGAAAGAGCTGCTCGGTTCGCGCCGCCATGTCATTGGCGCTGGCACGCTCTTGAGCGAGGTAGAGGTGGTTCTTGGCTGCCGCGACATACATCGCGGTGACGATTGCATTTGCTTTTGCCGGATGTAGAACAAGTTCGAAAAACGCATCCCGCGCCTCGGCCGGCAGATCGCGCTGGATCGCTTCTGCTTTGGAAACTATAGCGTCGTAATCCGCGACCACTTGGTCCGCTTCCTGGTAGTTGATGATGCTAAACGTTCCGGGTTCCAGAAGCTCCGGCTTGCGCCGGCCGTTGTATTTCAATGTCTTCGAAACGAGCTCCGCAATCTCGGCGGCGTGCGCCTGGCCGAACTCTCGGGCAGCCCACAACTCGGTGAACTCGCCCAGCTTCTCCTTCGGCCAGCGCGCGGGATCGCGGGCCAGGTTCAAAAAGAACTCGGTGGGAAACTCCATCGGTTTCAAATCACCGACATTCACGATCCATATGCGATTGGCTCCGTATTTCAAGGCAAGATGCATCTGCTCCCAGACTTTCGGAATCGGATTCGTGTCAATCCACTTGTAGTTGCGCGGACCGCCGACGTAATCGAAATGATAATAGATGCCGGCGCCTCCGCTGCGCTTTCGCTCTTCCGGTGTCGGTAGACGCCGTATGTTGCCCCAGTTGTCGTCGCACCATAGAAGAGTCACGTCATCCGGGACGCGCATGCCTTTCTCGTAATACTCCTGGACCTCTTTATAGAGCGCCCAGTCTTGCGGGACCTTGGTGACGTCGGGATTCACTTCCGCTGCAATGATCTTGCGCTGATCGGCAACAATGCGCTCCAGCAACGCCGTGTCGGCCTCTCGCGACATGGGCATGTCTCCGTCGCCGCGCATGCCGAGCGTGATGATGCTTTCGTAATTCCTATTGCGGCGAACTCCCTCCTCCCAGAAGGCACGCAAAACGTCCTCGTTTCGTGAGTAGTCCCAGGGGCCTTTCCCGTGCCGGGTCCATTCTTTTTGTGCGCGCAGCATGGGCTCATGATGCGAGGTCCCCATCACGATGCCGTATTCGTCCGCGAGCTTCGCATTGAGGGGATCGTCGTCAGAGAAAGCGTTGTTCCACATCGCCGGCCAAAGGTAGTTGGCCTTCAGGCGAAGAAGGAGCTCGAACACTTTTTCATAGAATTCGTGATTGTAGTTTCCGTAGGTTGCATGGACCCAACCGCTGAGAGCAGGCGCCTCGTCGTTCAAGAAAATGCCGCGGTATTTGACCGCCGGCTCCGGCTCGACGTATCGCCCCGGCTTCACGAACAATGCGTCTCGATGCACGACGGGGACATCGGCCCAGAAGTACCAGGGCGAAATGCCGATCTGTTCCGAGACATCGTAAATTCCATAGATCGTTCCGCGCTTGTCGCTTCCGGCGATCACCAACGCGGAGCCGATACCGGGCTGTGGGTGCGGCACAATCTGAATCAGGAATGATTCCCACCTGCCCTGGATGCTGGAAACGTCGAGTCTCCGCTCGCGAATTAACCGATCGATGATCGCGTTTTTACCAATGGTTCCGGCGATTATTGTTTCGCGGGCGCCAAGATCGTGCTGGGGCGTCAAACCCGTCACTCGGGCGATATCGTGTCGCAGGTTGTCGGCGGCTCTGGCGACTCCGGGAAAATCGGTGGCGTCTACGTACACCCCCGCTACAGATTTCTCGTGGACAATGGAAAAGCTGCCAGGCACCGGGGTGGTGGACACATAGCGACGTTGACCTAAAGCAAATAGAGGTACCTGTAAAAGAACAATGCAAGCCGCAATCGCCAGCGCGTCTTCAACCACGATAATACTGATTGTGGCTCATGTGGGGCAGGTTGGTAACAGTTGGTAACCTGCGCGCCGATTGCCAATCGGCGCAAACCGGCGCGGTTAGCAACCGCGCGCAGGATGCCATCCTGCCCCACACCTGAATACTATGATGGCGGTACGATCAGCTCTATGAATCGCAGACAATTTGTCTCTTCGTCTGGCGTTGTCGCGGCACTCGCCGGGTCCTCTTCCGAACATGTGTCAGCGGCGCCGACGAAACCCGTACTTATGAAACTGGGATGCCAGAGCGCCCCGAGCAATGAGAAGCATTTTCAATATTTCGCCCGCTACGGAGTTCGGAATATTTGCGGCTATCCGGAGATTGCGGATGGCCGTCTCTATGCCACCGTTGAGGAGCTCACACGGTTGCGCGATCTGGCGGGAAAGTACGGCATTAGCGTGGATTGCGTCGCACCGCCATTTCTTACCTCCAGTCATATCGATAGTGAAAAACATCCGGCGATCATGCTGGCTCAGAGCCCGGAGCGTGATCGCGACATCGAGTCGTTTCAGAACATGATCCGCAACTCGGCGGCTGCGGGGATCCCATCCATCAAATACAACATGAGCATCCTGGGCGTGCTGCGCACTGGCCGGACTCCCGGCCGGGGCGATGCCACGTACAGCACCTGGCGGCTGAAAGATGCGCATCCGAGCACGCCGTTAACGCGCGCCGGCCATGTGAACGCGGACGCAGCCTGGGAGCGGATTACGTATTTTCTTGAACGCGTCGTGCCTGTAGCCGCCGAATATAAGATCCGAATTGCTTGCCACCCGCACGATCCTGGAGTGCCGCCCGAGGGTTACCAGGGGGTTGCGCGCGTACTGGGAACGGTGGATGGTCTGAAGAAGTTCGTTGCGATCCAGGAGAACCCGCATCACGGTTTGAACTTCTGCCAGGGAACGGTTTCGGAAATGCTGCAGAATCCCGGGCAGGAAATCTTCGACGTCATACGATACTTCGGCTCTCGCCACAAGATCTTCAACGTGCATTTCCGCAATATCCGCGGACGTCGCGACGATTTCATGGAAGTGTTCCCGGACGAAGGCGATATCGATTTCGTCAAGGCCATTCAGGTGTACAAGGAAGTTGGGTATCCTTACCTGTTGATGCCGGACCATGTGCCCGAAGCGG
>CABEDY010000610.1_pt1 | contig 39610 bp, 29 predicted proteins | sample 3423171 | NCBI WGS metagenome assembly CABEDY01 (sample SAMEA5534333, study PRJEB31848) | metagenome | biome: tundra; feature: field; material: soil | place: USA | collected 2013-05 | depth 0.15 m | reverse complement strand
AGGGACGATGTAAAGCAGAGCCAGCCATCCGCCAAAAACCTCCCGTTCGTTCCCGGCGCACCTCAGCATCACTCCCGCTGCTAGCGTTACGGCGGGCCCTATCAGGATGGTGTCGTAAATCGGCGTGTACACATTCGAAACCAGAGCGCCGGCCAGGGTAGCAGCCCATAACAAGTCCCGCGAGGCCGCGCTCCATGAACTTGACTGCCACCACGCCATCGCCAGGATCGCGAGCGCCGCCAAGGCCGCCACAGCCGCCAGAACTTGTGCGAGCGTCGAAGCATTCCCCAGCAGCAAATGAAAAAACGAACCCACATCCACGTTTGCGGCGCAGCGCTGCCGCTGGACCGGTTGCCAGACGCCCGTAGAACTTCAGAGTGTCGAGCCACGCAGCGCACCCTTTGATTTCCACCATTCGAATCGAAGCCAGCGCGAGCGCGGCTGCCCCTGTTATAACCCCGCCCAGCATGCGCCAGCGCCGGCCGCAAAACAGCATCAGAACCGGGATCGCGATGAGTGTCGGCTTGAACACCGCCAGCGCAAGCGCGAGACCAGGGAAAAACCTGCGATTCCTGGCGCGGCAAAACACAAACAGCGTGACCGCAAAGAAACCGACTACGGAAATCTGCCCGCCGATCCAGCTCTCCATGAGGAACAGCATTGAGGATATCGCCAGCAGAAAACCGGTCCTCCTCTGCGGCTCGCAAAGCTCGACTGATCGAAGCAACAAAACGACCGCGGCTGAGTAAAGAGCCAGCGAGAAAGTGAGCCAGCCGACATACGCCCAGGGGTAGGGGAGCCGGGCGAAGAGGCGATAGATAAGTCCCGCGTAAGGAATGCTGGAGCCGCACCTCCAAGTCGAGGTCGTACATACGCGCTGGTTCATACTGGTTCAAAATCTTCCCCGCCACGTAGAACTGCACGAAATCCCCGCACGATCGAAAGTCCGCACACAATCAGCGCGGCCACTATCATAATCCAGCTCAGAGCCCGAGCTTCGCGGCTTCCCGGCAAAGGTCCAAACCAATGCATCGCTATCTGATGAATCGTCGGGAGTTAGGGGAAAGTGTAGGGCAAGCCTCTGGCTTGCCCAGGACAAGCCGGAGGCTTGTCCTACAGGGGTGCGGGCAACGCTAACGAAGCCTTAGCCAGCGCCTTCTCGATCAGTTCCACCACCTCGCACTCCCGCAATCCACGCGAAATGGATAACTCGGTGATCAGCATGTGGCGGGCCCGGTCGAGCATTTTTTTCTCCCGGAACGAAAGCGGCTTCTCAGTCTGCAGCACCAGCAAGGTTTTTAGCACTTCCGCAATCTCCAGAAGTGTGCCCTTGCGCATTCGATCCGAGTTTTCCTTGAAGCGATCCTTCCAGTCGCACTTGCGCTTCGAGCTTCCTTCCGCAAGATACGAAAGCACTCTTGCGACCTCGCCATTCCGCGTTACCTTGCGCAGCCCGATCTCGGTAACATGCGAGAAAGGCACCATGACGGTCATGCTGGTGTAGGTCAGACGCAGGAGATAGAATCTTTCGGCCTGTGCGCCAAAGGATCGGGTGCTGATGTTCTCGACCGTGCCTATCCCATGGTTGGGATAGACGATCTTCTCACCGATTTGGAACAAGGTCATACGTAGACCGATGGTGCCTTGTCAAGTTGTTGGCTGCCCAACTCTAGAATCCAGAATGACGATGTTAAGCCTAAGTGATGCCCTTGTCAACAGAATTTAACGCGAACCATTGCGGGACCGCGCTTTCGAATAGTAGATCAAGGACTTAGCCTGACAAAATAACTGTGGTAACCAGTACGTATGGAACGTTTAAATCCGGGCTCGTCGGAGGAATCTGTTGGTAAAAAACCTGTCCTCGAGCGGGGCGGACGGCGACTAAGCCGACGCCCCGCCGTCCCCCCATCCGTCGTGATCATCTGTCCCACTGGGTTCTGGCCCGGCCACAACGTCCTGGCCAGCGTTCGCGATGGCTGGCGATGGTTTCTCCAGCCGACGTTGCTCATAGGTGTTGACAGCCTACCGGTTGTCTGATGTAGTATATAGCTGTAGGCAGCCAACATGTCTGAATACAAAACGGACGTCCCGTACGGAACCCTGGATCTGCTGATCCTGAAAACACTGGACACCATGGGGCCGATGCACGGCTACCGCATCGCCCGGAGAATTGAGCAGGTCGCGGAGAACCTCTTACGATTGAACCAGGGGTCGATTTATCCAGCTCTCATACGCCTGGAAGAGCAAGGCTGGATTCGCACGCAATGGGGAATCTCCGAGACCAAACGCAAAGTCAAGTTCTATTCGCTGACCAAGGCTGGAGCAAAGCAACTCAGTGTCGCGGTTCGGAACTGGGAGAGGGCGACGGCGCTGGTGGCCCGGTTCTTCGTGAAAACAAAGCTGGAGGCGGAGTCGTGAAGCTTCGATTCGCGGCGCGGCGTCTTCTGGCGTTGCTTCGCAAGCGGCGTCTCGATGGAGAACTGGAGGGTGAAATTCTTGCTCACCTGGAGATGGCCGAGCTCGATGCTATCGCCGCTGGCCTCACACCCGAAGAGGCGCGCCGCGAGGCCAACCAGCGTTTTGGAGGAATCCAACAGATGAAGGAACATCATCGCGATGAACGAGGCGTCCGGTGGGTGGAGAATCTGCTGAGAGACTTGCGTTACGGGATGGCATCGCTCGCGCGGGATCCCGGGTTCGCCGCGGTTACCATCGCATTACTGGCTCTCGGCATCGGCGCCAACACGGCGATGTTCAGTATCGTGGATGCGGTGATGTTGAAACCGCTTCCGTTCCCTGAGCCGGAGCGAATGGTTAGGGTATTGGAAACCCCTCCAGGGGGACGCAACCCCACCACCACGCTTACCTTTCTGGACTGGAAGCGACAGAGCGATATCTTCGAGGCATTGTCGGTGGAGAACCCAACCAGCGCAGCGGTGGCCACTGGCGGCGATCCGGCGCGCGTTTCCGGCAAGCAGGTGTCCACCGATTACTTTCAGGTGTTCCGCGTTAAGCCTCAAATCGGGCGGACCTTCGCATCGGGGGAAGATCAGCCGGGAGCGGCTCCGGTGGTGGTGCTAAGCCACGCGTTCTGGCAAACGCAGTTTGCCGGCGATCCTGGTGTTCTAAGCCGTGATTTGATGCTCGATGGTGAACCCCACAGAATCATCGGCGTTCTATCGGCGGGCAGTTTTGATCGCGACGAAGCTAGGTTCTGGACGCCGCTGATCTTCGCGCCCGATCAACTGAATCGCGGCCAGCATTGGCTCGACCCCATTGGGCGTCTGCGAACGGGAGTGAGCATCCAGCAGGCACAAGCCAAGATGACCGCGTTGAGAGCCAGTCTCAATGACGTGATTTTCCAGAAGGACTGGGGCTTCGCGGTGGACCCGTTCGCGCAGATGCTGGTTGGCGATACCCTACGCCGCTCCATCTACCTGGCGTCCGGAGCGGTTCTGATGGTGTTGCTCATCGCTTGCGCAAACGTGGCGAACCTGATGCTGGCCAAAGGCGCAACCCGGCGGAAGGAGATGGCGCTCAGAACCGCGCTAGGCGCCAGTCGCGGCCGTTTGATCGTGCAATTGCTCACCGAGAGCCTGGTCTTGTGCCTGCTCGGGGGCGCGGCCGGTGTTGTGTTGGGCGCGCTGCTGCTTCGTGCTGCGGTCCCGCTGCTCGGGACATCGCTGCCATTTACCGCCGATCTCGGCATGAATCTGCGCGTCCTTGGATTCGCCGCGGCTGCCGTGATGGCGGCCTTGATCCTCGCTGGCCTGCTTCCTTCCTTGCAGACTTCTTTCGGCACTCTTTCAAACGCCTTGAATCAATCGCCACGGGGATCGTCTGGGTCGAGCGCGGCGGTGCGCCGGACCATCGTCATCGCTGAAGTCGCTGCTTCCGTCGTGCTCATTTGCGGCGCGGCGCTCCTGTTCAAGAGCCTGGCAAAACTTCAGCGAGTGGATCTTGGCGTTCGGATCGACCATGTCATTACCATGTCCACTGATCTTCCGTCGGCTGCGTATCCGTCTCCCTCCAGCGCCGCCCGATTTTATGAAGCCGTGATTCAAAGGCTGCGAGCCGTGCCCGGCGTGGAGCAGGCATCCGTCTCGCAGGGCTTGCCGCTGCAAGGTGTGCAATGGGGCGAATACCTGAGCTTGCCCGGAGTGCAAGACTTTTTCGTGGTTCGTTTGAAGCTTGTCGATCCCTGGTATTTTGGCACTCTGCAGATTCCTTTGGAGTCCGGGCGCGGAATTGAAGATCGGGATCGCGCTAGCGCCCCTCCCGTTGTAGTCATCAATGAGGAAGTGGCCAAACAATTGTCGAAAACATTCGGATTTCGAAATCCCATTGGGCGAATCGTTGCCATCGATGTGCCGGGCTACGGCCCAATCCCGGAGTCGCGGATAAAATTGCAGATCGTGGGTGTGATTCGCAGCGAGCGTACCGCCGCATTGAACGCGCCGCCAGAACTGGTGGCCTATCTACCATTGGCCCAGGCTCCGCGGCAGGACATCAAACTGGTGGTTCGAACACTGAGCGAGCCGGTGTCGATGATGCCGGGGATTCGGGAGGCGGTGCGGCAGATCGATAAGCACCTGCCTCTGGGGGACGTGATGACAATGGAACAGGTGAAGGAGCAGAGCATACTCTGGGCGAGGCAACCCACCTGGGTGCTTGGCGCCTTCGCCGCCGTCGCCGCACTGATGGCTGCGCTGGGGCTTTATGGTGTTCTGGCGAATGCCGTGACCGAGCAGCGCCGCGAGATTGGCATCCGCATGGCCCTGGGCGCGCGGCCGGGCGACGTCGTATCGCACACTTTGCGCAGCGCCCTCTCGATGCTCGTGGTGGGGCTTGCCGCCGGACTGGTTGGAGCCTTTGCGCTGACCCGGGCGCTGAAGAGTCTCTTGTTCGAGGTGTCCGCGCTGGACCCGGCCGCACTCGTCGTGGCGTGCCTTCTAATGACTGTTGTCGGCCTACTGGCGGCCTTGATCCCGGCGAGCCGCGCGGCGGGAGTGGATCCGATGACAGTGCTTCGCGAGGAGGGCTGATGGGGATGCAGGTCATTCCGCCTCGGGCCTTTACATAAGACCGATGGCGAAATGACCTCGGTTTCGGTTTGAGCTAGCGTTTCTTCCGTTTGATCTTGGCAACCCAATCCTTCGGTAGCTCCCCTAGACCGTCGATCACAACCTTGGCGTCATTGTCCACGGCACCTCTTACCGCGCGTATCATCTGGTCGGTAGTGTTCGTCTTGTCGGCGAGCTCGGGAAGGATCGAAAGAAAGTATTTGCCTACATAGTTCTGCGTATACCAGCTCTCATGGAGCAGCGAGATGATGTTGTCCGCCAATAGGCGAGGTTTTGAAAAGTGCGGCCAAAGTGACCCTGCATAGGTACCTAGGCTGCCATCGTCGCGTCGAAGGCTAATGTCGCGATGAATATCCACGTGCCCCGATAGAATGTTCTTGACGATTAACTGTTCCAACCGTAAACGAAAGCGAGGCGTGAGGGCTCTCCAACCCTCTCCTTTAAGCGCACTAAGCATCTTGAGAAGTGGCCACCACCGCCCAGTTGGCAGCTCCTTATCCAGTTCAGCGCCAAGATGAGACAGGAAGGCGGAACGCTCCTCCGCAGACAACCGCGTCCAAAGGGCTAGAAAGTATTGCCGATGCTGATCCTCGTAGGACCGAGCGTTGACAATCCTTGTGAGCAATGGCGCTATCACGGTTGGTGGCGTTTCGTCCATCAGGGCCGAGGCGTAGGCTTTTCCTTCAACGAAGCCCTCGTCCTTAAATCGGTCGTACGCGTGGGCCAGCAGCTGCGCAGCCTCATTGAGGTTTTCTGAGTCGGCTACCTTCAAAAACGCTTCCCGGATTTCGAGAACGGATGTGTTCTCGCCGACAAGATTGTCAAAGTCCGTTGCCTTGGCGGTGGGCAGCTTGGAGTGCGCGATTACGTGCTGCAGAATTAACCGGAGGCTCGTCCGATCGCGCCTGAGTCTTGCGTTCCGAGAGCCGCTCGACAGCATCGCGAGCGAGTCAGTATAGAGGATATCGATTACCTTGATCGTGCTGCCAGCGATCATCACGTTGCCGTCGTGAAGATCTCCATGTTCCATTCCCTGCTCGTGGATGTGCGCAATCCCGCTCGCGATTGCAGCCCCTATCTTTCGCGCTTCTGCGGCGGAAAGCTTTGATCCTCGGAGGCGTTCCGCTAGAGTTATGCCCTCAATGAGCTCCATGACGATTCCATCAACTCTTGCGCTAGACTCCGGATCTTTAACTTTTTCAAGAGATATTACCGACACCACGTTAGGATGACTGGTTCGTGCCAACGCTTTGGCATGAGATAGTGCTGACGACATTACAGCGCCGGATGCGCGTACGATCTTTACGGCGACGTCGCGGTCAAGCTCGTCCTTGGCTTTCCACACGTCCGCAAAGCCACCGTCGCCAAGCCGGGAAATAAGTTTTATTTTCAAATTACGATCATCCCAAATTCTGTTCAGGTTGTGTTCGGCAATTGGTTAGGACGTTCGGGTCAGGGTATCCGGCGGGCACAAACGCTGAATGGTCCAAAATGTCCCTTTTAGATACGGGGTTCTTTCATGCCCCGTGATTTTATGTTGCGGTATGGGCTGATTTCGTCAACAGGGTGTTGAGATCCGGATGACAGTCACGGACGGGGGACGGGACTGGCTTCTCAAGGCAACGAGATTCCGACCACGAATCCGAATGGGCGGGATTCGTTCCTGGAGATCGACCTGCCTACCTCTGGAACGGGCACGGCAGCGATCACATCCGGCGGCTCACCCACCCCGACCGATACTGCGGGAGTTTCCGCAGTCCCGGAACCAGTCACCCTGCCACTGCTTGTAATCGCCGCTGCGTTATTTTGGCGCGCTCGGCGCACGCGACCGTAATCTCAACCACTTCCGCTTTTTCGTATCAAATACACTTTCCAATAGTGACGTATCCCGAAAACGGGATATTCACAATCAAGTCATTTGTTTTCTGTCAGTAAATCCTGTATTCTCATAGTGAGCTACAGTCGGCAGGGGTGGCATTTCAAGTGCTATACCGAAAGCACGGGAAAGGTGTAAGTTAGGATTAGTCTGCCCGCGGTCGGGCTTCAAGGGAAGAGCGCTTTGAGGGATCTCAAGACCCAGTTTGTCAGCGCGCTACTGTTCATTCTCACGGTGGCAGCGGTGTGCTGCGCCATCGTCAACTTCCGGCAGAAGAGCCTGTATACGCTACCGGACGACGGCGTAGTGTGGGTGGACCGAAGCGATGCCGCCGGGCAAAACTCCGTGGTAGCGCTGCATGTGGTGCCGTCCGGAGAGGCCGATAACGCGGGAATACGAGCCGGCGACGCCCTAATTCAAGTGGCCGGCGGCCCTATTCACAAAGCCAGCGATGTCTCACAAGCTTTGGCCCGGGTCGGCGCCTGGCGAAAAGCGGAATACGTGGTGCGGCGCGGAAGCGTCCAGCTTCCGGCCCAGGTGATCGTGGGCGAAAGCATCGTGGATCGCGCCGTGTACTACACCTACATGGTTGGGATAGCGTACCTGCTGGTCGGGTTGTTTGTCTACTACCGCCGCGTCAGCGCGCCACGCTCCGTCCATTTTTACGTGCTGTGTCTGGCTTCGTTTGTGTTTTATTGTTTCCACTACACCGGGAAGCTGAACGCCTTCGACCAGGTAATCTATTTCGGCAACGTAGCGGCGGGCATTCTGGCGCCTACTATTTTCCTGCACTTCTGCCTGGTCTTTCCCGACCGTCCCAAATGGCTGGCCCGCCGCGCGTCCATGGCGTTGCTGTATATCCCCGGTTTGGCCCTTCTCACCGTCTACGCACTGGTGGCCAAGGGGATGTTGCAAGTCTCGGTCTCCTCCATCGAGGTCAACTGGTTCCTCGACCGGATTTCGATGCTGTATCTGACGGCTGGCTATCTGGCGGGGGTAGTTGCGCTGTGGTTGAAGTCGTCGGACGCCGACGATCCGCTGGTTGGAAGGCAACTCAAGTACTTACGCAACGGAGCGCTGTTCGGCGTCGCTCCGTTTACTTTGATTTACGCGCTTCCCTACGTGCTTGGCTCGCTGCCCGGGCACTACGAGAAGATGGCTGTTCTCTCGCTGATCCTGATCCCGGTCACCTGGGCCTACGCGATTCTGCGATACCGGCTCATGGACGTCGACATCATCTTCCAACAGGGCTATGTTTACACTCTGGCCACGCTTGTGGTTCTGGGCATCTTTTACGGGCTGATCTTTTCCTTTACGCGCCCGGAGGATTTGAGCCCGGCCGCGATCGTCGGATTGATCGTGTTTGCCACGTTTATCTTCCAGCCCATTCGCGATTGGTTGCAGGAGCAGCTTGACCGGTACTTCTTCTACAAAGACCGCTATGACTACCGGCGCACACTGATCGAATTCGCCAAAGAACTGGGTTCGGAAACGAACCTGGACGAAATGCTTCGCTCGGTGGCGGACCGGTTGGTTCACACGCTTTCCATTCAACATGTCGCGTTTTTCCTGGCCGGTGATACCGACGATCAGTTCCGGCTGCACATGACCATGGGGAATCGCAAGGATCGCGGCCAGAAACCGCTGGCGGAGTTGGACTTGAGTTTCCTAACGTCTCTGCCCGGAAAGCCCTATCTATTCTTTGAGCGCACGCGGCATCTCTTGGATGTCGTCTCGCACGAATGGCCTACGCGGGTACGTAACACGATCTCGGAACTCGATCTGACTTATTATTTCGCCTGTACTGTGCGGGGGCGAACCATCGCTTACCTTGCGTTAAGCCGCACCGACAAAGGCGACTTTCTTTCGAGCGATGACGTAGAACTGCTGATCACTCTCGCAGGCTATGTCAGCATCGCAGTGGAAAATGCACGCTTGTACCGCTCACTGCAGCACAAGGTGGAAGAATACGAGCGGCTCAAGGAATTCAGTGAGAACATCGTCGAATCCATCAATGTCGGCATTCTGGCGGCGGACCTGGACGACCGCGTGGGGAGTTGGAACACCCAGATCGAGCGGCTGACCGGCATTTCGCGGCAAGATGCAGTGGGCCGCCGCCTGGCCGAGCTTTTCCCAGCCGATCTCTGCGAGCGGTTCGATCAGGTTCGCGGCGACACAGGCGTTCGCAACATCTACAAATTCGTGTTGGGTTCCCCGCGAGTCAACGGAAACGGCCACGCCCACACGCTGAATATAGCGGTTGCGCCGCTGGTGGCGAAAGATCTGGCGCAGATCGGACGGCTGATCATCTTCGACGACATCACCGATCGCGACGAGCTGGAGAGGCGCCTCGTGCAAGCCGATAAACTCAGTTCCATCGGTCTGCTGGCGGCCGGAGTTGCGCACGAAGTGAACACGCCGCTGGCCGTGATCTCCACCTACGCCCAGATGTTGGCGAAGCAAATTTCAGGCGACGAGCAAAAGTTCAAGCTGCTCGACAAAATCGCCAAACAGACCTTCCGGGCCAGCGAGATCGTCAATTCACTGCTGAGTTTTTCGAGGACCTCGCCGACTGAATTTGTGGAAGTCGACTTGAACAAAGTGATCCGGGAAACTTTGACTCTGATCGAACACCAGTTGGAGAAAGCGTCTATCCAAGTGATGTTGACGCTGGAAACAGGGCTGCCGGGAGTGAAGGCGAATTCGGGCAAGCTCCAACAGGTATTCCTGAACCTGTTCCTGAACGCGCGCGACGCCATGGAATCCGGCGGCACGCTGGCCATCCGCACTTGGAACGAAGACGGGTTCGCCCGCATCGAAGTAGCCGATAGCGGGCAAGGCATCCCGCCCGAACACTTGGAGCGCATCTACGATCCTTTTTTCACAACCAAAGGTTCCCGGAAAGGAACTGGCCTGGGCCTCTCGGTGACGTACGGCATCGTGAGGGAGCACGGCGGGGCTATTCGAGTCGAGAGCCGGCCCGGAGCGGGCGCTCGCTTCCACGTTGAGCTTCCTTTAGCGAGGAAGCCAGTGCATGCCTGATCAACTCCCCCCAGACGACGTCGCGACTCCACTCCACAAAGCACGCATCTTAGTTATCGACGACGAGGCGGAAATTCGCGAAAGCCTGGCTACTCTGCTCGAGTTGGAAGGTTACAACGTCGAGCTGGCCGTCAATGCTACCGAAGGCCTTCGCAAGGCCGAAGCCGGCAGCTACGACCTTATCCTGCTGGACCTGATGATGCCGGACCGCTCTGGCATGGAGGTGCTCAAGGATTTTCGGGAGCGCGACACGGAAACACCCATTTTCATGATCACCGCTTACGGTTCGGTGGAAGTGGCCGTGGACGCGCTTAAGAGCGGCGCTAACGATTACTTTTCCAAACCCTGGGATAACGAAAAGCTGCTGATTGAGATCGATCGTATGATCGCCTCCAGCCGCCTGGCGCGAGAGAATATCCAGCTCAAGCGCGCTCTGAAACAGCAGTACTCATTCCCGAACATCATCGGCAAGAGCGACCGCATGCTGCGCATCCTGGATCTGGTGATGCAAGTTGCGCCCAGCCGCGCGACCATCCTGATTACTGGCGAAACCGGGACCGGCAAGGAGTTGATCGCGAAAGCCATTCATGCGCACTCCGCCAGGTCAAACCAGTTATTTGTTCCCGTCAACAGCGGCTCGGTACCGTCGGACCTGATGGAATCGGCGCTCTTCGGCCACATCAAAGGGGCATTCACCAGCGCCATCGCCGCGCAGAAGGGATATTTCGAAATCGCCAACCGGGGCACCATCTTCTTCGACGAAATCGGCACCATCAGTCCGGAAACGCAAGCCAAGCTTCTGCGCGTGATCCAGGAACGCGAGTTCATGCCGGTGGGATCCACCGAGACTATTAAAGTGGATGTGCGCATCATCGCGGCCACCAATGCGGATTTGAAAAGGCTGGTGGAGGAAGGAAAATTCCGCGAAGACCTGTATTACCGGCTCAACGTCATCAACCTGGTGCTTCCTCCGCTTCGTGAGCGCAAGGAAGACATTCCACGGCTGGTGGACTTTTTCTTCACCAAGTACAGCAGGGAAAACGAGAAGTTCCTGGATGATGAGCAGAAAAGCCGGCTGCATTTTGAGCCCGATGCGATGCAACTGCTGATGGACTACAACTGGCCTGGGAATGTCCGCGAGCTCGAAAACGCCGTGGAGCGCGCAGTGGTGCTGGCTTCCGACGCAACCGTCTCGGTAGATGTGCTGCCGGACTCCATTCTGCAGGCCGGCGGCATCCGTATCCGCCGCGATGAAAGCGGCACTCTGCCAGCCGACGCCTCGTTATTCGAGATCGTGGCCGACTTCGAACGCCGCAAGATCATCGAGACGCTGGAAACAGTCAACTGGAGCCAGACCGAGGCGGCAGAAAAACTCAGCATCCCGCTGTCAACTCTGAATCAGAAGATTAAACGGTTGAACATTGATGTAAGACGGAAGGGAGCCCCGTAAAGAAGGCGCCTGCCTCCTGCAGCCTGCCGCCTAGTCGGCAAATGTAATATGCATTACATTTGCCGACCTTGACACTACTCCTTCACATGAAGTATCCTTAGCCTTCGTTCTGTCATTGGTACTCTCCGGCCTACGGCCCACCGCGTCTGTAGTTTTTCTGGGCCGAGCCGAATTAAATCTAAGGGAGATTCAGTGCCGCATCAGCCTTATTTTGTGCTTGTGCTGGCGCATTCGTTACATGGACGATTGCGTCGAGTTCACATCCCACACAAAGCCATATACGCCGCTTTCATTTTAGCCCTGATAGGGTGCTTCTCGGTATTTGGGTTCGTATCCAGCTACGCGAGAATGACCTGGAAGGTGGCCAATTACAATTCGCTTCGTCAAGAAGTTGACTCTTTGCGCGCCAAGTACCAGGAGCTTCAAAAAGTTACCAACCAGAAGAACGAGCAGTTGGCCACGCTGGAAACATTCGCCAGCGAAGTTTCGGTGGCCTACGGGCTGAAGAGCAAGCCCGAGACTTCCACCGATATTTCGAACGGCGCGCCGCTTGCGCCGAACTTCCGCGAGTCGCTGGGTGAGTACAACCTTCTTCAATCCGCTTCCATCTCGAAGCTCTTCCGAACCTACCCCAAACAGTGGCAAACCAACATCCGGCCCAGCCTGTGGCCGGTGGAGGGCCGGCTGATGAGTCCATTCGGAGGCCGGACGGACCCGTTCTCGGGCGAAGGTGCGATTCATACTGGAGTGGACCTAGCGGCGCCGCAGGGAACGCCGGTGCATTCCGCCGCTGACGGAATCGTGGTGCATGCCGAATTCAATGGCGGCTATGGCCGACTGGTAGTCGTCGACCACGGCAATGGACTGCAAACGTACTATGGCCATCTATCGCGGTTTGAAGTGGTCAGCGGGCAGGAGATCCGCCGCGGAGATATCCTTGGCCTATCCGGCAGCAGTGGCCGTGTGACCTCGCCGCACCTGCATTATGAAGTGCGCATGGCCGGAACGCCGGTAAATCCTTATCCATATCTGGCCAAATCGGCACTCTCGCTGCCCAAACACGGAGCGAGAGATCTGCCGTTCTAAGCCGAGAATCGAAGGCGCCGAACCGGATCGTTCATAATCAGACTATGGACGAGCGCGAGATGATGCGCCGCTCGGTCGAGGCCTGGAGAGAAGCCGGTCCGCAGCTTGACGCCATTCGTCGTCGAAAAATCCGGGAGGCCGACAATCTGCAGGTGTTGGCTGTAAGCATTGACGTGTCGCTCGGCGGTCTTCCGTTCGAGGAAAGCATGGTTAGCCGCGCGACACTCTTTCCCTTTGGACCGGGTTTGGATGTCCGCACCTGCTCAGCCGAAGACCTTGTGGTTCTCAAGCTGTTCGCATCGCGCCCGCTGGATCTCCGCGCTGCCGAAGGACGTTAACTCGCTTGCGTGGCCTCCAGAGCAGGCATGGGTGCGGTAGCCCCGCGCGTGAGCAAGGGGACATCGAACCACAGCCTAACTCCACAGCATAACTCTTGACGAGCAGCTGACGTGCACGTATACTAAGCATATTCGTAATCGAACACCGAAAACGAAGCTCGATCATGATCACGCGGCCGACCGGGATCTTTACTCGGGATTAGTTCGTTTGCACGTATTGCATCACGCCGTACACGAACCGATCTTTGGCCTGGGCATGGTGGAAGAACTGGCGCGTCACGGGTACCGGATCAGTCCCGGAACGTTGTACCCGCTGCTGCACGGCTTGGAAAAGAAGGGATATCTGCGGGCGACGGAACGGCGGAATGGCAAGTCGCTGCGCAAAGTGTACCGGGCAACACCGCTGGGCAAGAGCGCGCTGGCGGCAGCCAAGGGCAAGGTGCGCGAATTGTTCCGTGAGCTGATTGAGGGCCGATGAGAAGCACGGGCTTATCGCTACTGGTTGCCGCTGGCGCATCGCTCTTCGGTCAATCGCTCACCATCAGCCAGGCGGTGGAAGGCGCTCTGCGCAACTACCCCGCGATCCGTGTGTCTCAGGAACAGATCAGCGCGGCCGCGGCGGGCATTCAGTTGGCTCGAACGTCGTACCTGCCCCGCGTGGATTTGCTGGCGCAGGCGAATCGCGCGACCAGAAACAATGTCTTCGGGCTACTGCTTCCGCAGAACGTTATCCCGTCCATGTCGGGACCTGTGATCGGCTCGAACAATTTCGGGACAGCGTGGGGCAGCGCGGCCGGCGTGCTGGTTTCCTGGGAGCCGTTTGATTTCGGTCTTCGTCGCGCGAACGTAGCGGTGGCGGCAGCCGCGCGGACCGAAGCGGAAGCGACACTCCAGCGCACCCGGTATGATGTCGCGGTCGCGACGGCGGACGCTTATCTGACACTCGCCGCGGCTGAAGAGACCGTGCGAGCCGCGCAGGCCGGGGTGGATCGTGCCGAGACAATTCTACGAACGATCCAGGCGCTTGTGAATTCAGGGCTACGGCCGGGCGCTGATAGTTCACGCGCGCAGGCGGAACTGGCTGCCGCGCGCACGCAATGGATTCAAGCCAAGCAGGCCACTGAAGTCGCACGCGCAACTATTTCGCAGTTTGTCGGCGTGGAACCAAGCCAGATCACGCTGGCTGCACCCAAGCTGCTGGAGTTGCCACCTGCGCAGGACTCGGCTCCAGTCGATTCGAAGGCGAATCCAATCGCGATCGAGCAGGACGCCGCTGTGGAGCGGGCCAAGGCCCAGTTGCGCGCTTTAGAACGAACCTACTTCCCCCGATTTTCATTGCAAGGCTCTGCGTATGCGCGTGGCACCGGGGCGGAAACGACTGGAGCCTTGCTGGGCGGCCTCAATGGGCTGGCGCCCACGGTGCAAGATTATGCGCTGGGATTCACCGTGACATTCCCGGCTATGGATCTTCCGGCCATTCAAGCGCGGCGGGCGGCACAGTCGGCCAATGTTCGCGCCGAGACCGCGCGTTCCCAGCAGATTGCCACCGAACTGCGGGCGCGCTGGAATGCCGCCACAGCGAGACTCCGCGGCGCTCGCGAAGTTGTGACCAATACTCCTGTGCAAGTGAACGCTGCGCGCGCGGCGCTCCAGCAATCCACCGCGCGGTATCAATCGGGACTGGCCAATATCGACGAAGTGGCGGAAGCCCAGCGGTTGCTGACACAGTCGGAGATTGATGACGCGCTGGCCCGCTTGAGTGTTTGGCGCGGGCTGTTGGAGATCGCAACGGTAGCCGGCGATCTTCAGCCGTTTCTTGTAGAGGCCAGTCAATGACGCAGCCAGTACTGACGGCAAGCCATGCGCCGGCACGAGTGTACCTCATGGGCTTGCAGCCCTTCCAATGGACTGAAAACTTCGACCAGTGGTGGGGCGGACCCCCTGGTCCGCGCGGGTCCCCCTGGACCCGCTCTTCGGAGCTCTATCAATCTCACAGCAGGCCGACGAGGGCGTCGGCCGCGGACCAGGGGGTCCGCCCAGGGGTCCGCCCCACTTTGCGTTCATCCATCCAACACCGGATGTTTGCGACGGTGCCGGCGCGGCACCAAGGAATGCGCGTATGCGATTCGTTCTAGCGGCGCTCAGCCGACCCATCACGGTGGTGGTAGCGCTGGTCGCGATCGCGTTGTTTGCGTATCTCGCAGTGCGGCGGATGCCGGTGGATATTTTTCCGCAAGTGGGCGATCCGGCAATATACGTCGCTCAGCCATACGGCGGAATGGATCCCGCGCAGATGGAAGGCTACCTGACTTACTACTACGAGTATCATTTCCTCTACATCACTGGAATCGATCGCGTGGAGAGTAAGAGCATTCAGGGCGCGGCGCTGATGAAATTGGTTTTTCACGAAGGCACGAACATGGCGCAGGCGATGGCGGAAACGGTCGGTTATGTCAACCGCGCTCGGGCCTTCATGCCTCCGGGAACAGTGCCGCCGTTCATCACGCGATTCGACGCAGGCAGCGTTGCGGTGGGTCTACTGGTTTTTAGCAGCGCCGCTCACACCCAAGGCGAACTGCAGGATTTCGCGCTGAACCGCGTGCGTCCGCTGTTTGCGACACTGCCGGGGGTTTCAGCCCCGCCGCCGTTCGGAGGGAATCAGAGAACCATTGTGGTGACGCTCGATCCCGACAAGCTCACGCAATATAAGATCTCGCCAGAAGAAGCGATTGCGGCGGTGAGCAAGTCCACCCTGGTGATGCCGTCCGGCAACATGTGGACCGGTGAGATTAATCGCATTGCCAGGACCAACGCGGCGCTAGGTGGCAACCTCGCGGAACTTCTGAGCACACCCATCCGTCCGGTTTCCGGAACCAGCATTTATCTCAGAGACATCGGAACCATTGAGAACGGCACGGACATCATCACGGCTTATGCGCACGTAAATGGCAAGCGAACCGTCTACATCCCCGTCACTAAGCGTGCGGATGCTTCCACTTTGGCCGTTATCAACGCCGTCAAGGCGGCCATCCCGGATTTCAAAAAAGCTGTGCCGGATGACGTGGACGTGAGCCTGCAATTTGACCAATCGCCATTCGTCACCAACTCCCTGCGCGGGCTGATCCTGGAAGGATTGCTGGGCGCCGGTCTCACTGGTCTGATGGTGCTGATCTTCCTGCGCGACTGGCGTAGCGCCGTAATTGTGGTGATGAACATCCCGTTCGCTTTACTGAGCGCGGTGATTCTTTTGTGGGCCGTGGGCCAGACCATTAACATCATGACGCTGGGCGGGCTGGCTCTGGCGGTGGGCGTTCTGGTGGATGAGGCGACGGTTGAGATTGAGAATATTCACACCCAGATGCTTCCGGGCGTTTCACGGGCGCGCGCGGTACTGGAAGCATGCAAGCGCACCGCGATGGCGCGTCTGCTTTCGATGTTCTGCATTCTCGCTGTATTTGTACCGTCGTTCTTCATGATCGGCGTGAGCCGTCAACTTTTCGTGCCTCTGTCGCTGGCCGTCGCGTTCTCGATGATCGCGTCCTATTTGCTATCGAGCAGCCTGGTGCCGGTATTTTCCACCTGGCTGATGCGGGAAGCGCATCGCGGCGAAGAGCACCAGGGAGTTTTCGGGCGTCTTCGCGGATTCTACGAACGGTACTTGCGATTGGTTCTGAAGTTTCGATGGCCGCTGGTGTTGGGTTACCTGGGCGTAGCGTTCGCGCTGCTCTATGTACTTCTTCCGCGCATTGGGACCGAGCTGTTTCCGGACGCCAACGCTCCGCTGTTGCGCATTCGCCTGCGCGCGCCAGCCGGTACCCGAATCGAAGAGACCGAGCGCATCGTGCTTCGCGCCCTCGACATTATTCGACAGCAAACCGGCCCGGACAACGTGGTGATCACCAGTGACTTCATCGGAGTTGTTCCGCCCAGCTATCCGGTTGACTTGATCCATTTGTTTACCAGCGGCCCACAGGAAGCCATCATACAGGTTGCCGTGAAGCCCGAAACTCCGCGAGGCGAAGCGCTGCGCGAGCGGATTCGGGCTAGCCTCGGCCGCGAGTTGCCTTCCTGCCACGTCTCTTTCGAAGCCGCCGACATCGTTTCGCAAGTAATGAGCTTTGGATCGCCCACTCCCATGGAAGTTGCGGTGCAGGGCGCTAGTCTCGCCGACGATTACGGATACGCGCGGAAGATTCAATCCCAATTGGCAAAACTGAGTTTCTTGCGGGATCTGCAACTCGCTCAGGAATACAATTATCCAACACTCGACATCAACATCAACCGCGAGCGGGCGGGGCAATTCGGGCTCACCATGTCGGACGTGGTCCGTTCGATTGTGCCGGCGACTTCCTCGTCGCGGTTTACGGACCCGAACTACTGGCGCGATCCAAATTCCGGCAATGCGTTTCAGCTTCAGGTGGAGCTTCCTCAGAACCGAATGCAAAGTATAGCTGCGCTGGGAAGTCTGCCGCTGATGCCGCCCGGGCGCTCGGAGCCGCAGCTCGACCATATCGCGGAACTGAAGACAGGGACAATGCCAGGATTGATTGAACGCTTCAATGGCCAGCATATCGTGAGCGTCACAGCGAATATTCATGGAATCACATTGGGCGAGGCGTCGCCAAAGTTGAATCAAGCGCTGGCCGGCGCAGGACCTGCCCCGAGGGGCGCCAAAATCGTGATGAAGGGTCAGATCCCGCCGTTGTTGCAGACGATCTCGGCCCTACAGACCGGATTGCTGCTGGCTGTAGTTGTGATTTTTCTGCTGCTGTCCGCGAATTTCCAATCAGCGCGGCTGGCGCTCGCCATTGTACTCACGGTGCCCGCGGTGCTCTGTGGAGTTTTGCTAAGTTTGTGGGCGACGAATACGACGCTCAACATCCAATCCTTCATGGGCGCGATTATGGCGATCGGAATTGCGGTAGCGAATTCCATTCTGCTGGTCACTTTCGCGGAGCGTTTCCGGCATGAGAACAAGCCGCTGTTGGAAGCAGCGCAAGAAGGCGCCGCGAGCCGTCTTCGAGCGATTTTGATGACCGCCGCTGCAATGATTTTCGGTATGCTGCCAGTGGCCATCGGGTTCGGCGAGGGCGGATCGCAATCGGCGCCGCTCGGCCGCGCCGTGGTCGGCGGTCTGCTGGTCTCGACGTTCGCCACTTTGACGATTCTGCCGTCCATTTACGCCATCCTGCAGCGCAAGGCGAGCATTACTTCACCCTCGCTAAATCCCATGGATCCTGAGAGCCGATACTATGAAGCGACTTAAAAGCACCGACTCCCTTACGGTCGCGGTTCTGTTGGCTGCAACTGCGCTCGCCGCCTGGGGACAGAGTGGTGTGGTGAAGGTTGTATCGAAACCGATTTCCAAAACCATTGAACTGCCCGGCGAGATACTCCCTTTCCTGAGTGTTTCGTTGCACGCGAAAATTTCGGGTTACGTGGACCGCGTGCTGGTGGACCGCGGCAGCATCGTCAAAGAAGGACAACTGTTGGTGGAGTTGAGGGCGCCCGAATTGAAGGCGCAGATTGGGGAGGCGGAATCGAAGGCGCTGGCGGCGGAATCGGAGCGGCTGCAGGCGGAGGCACAACTTGCGGCTGCCCAGAGCACTTCGGATCGGCTCAAGGAAGCTGCCAAAACACCCGGCGCGGTGGCCGCCAATGAATTGTTGCAGGCAGAAAAGCAAGTGGACGCGGCTCAAGCGTTGGTTCTCGCGCGGAAGCAATCCAGCCGCGCTGCTCAAGCGGCGGTGGAAGCTCAGAAGGATTTGGCGGCCTACTTGAAGATCACCGCGCCGTTCGCGGGCGTGGTGACCGATCGCCTGGTCCACCCAGGAGCGTTAGTTGGTCCAACCGCGGATATGGTGCTGCTGGTGGTCCAGCAGGTGTCGCGTCTGCGGTTGGTGGTTCCAGTTCCTGAAGAAGACGTGGGCGGTATAAATGGCGGGACCACCGTGTCTTTTCACGTGCCGGCATACCCGGAACGAGTTTATTCCGGAACTGTGGCTCGCATCTCGCACGAGCTGGATCAAAAGACGCGGACGATGGCAGTCGAGCTGGACGTATTCAATCGAGACGACTCGCTCGCGCCCGGTATGTATCCGGCGGTGAAGTGGCCGGTCCGGCGCTCGCATCCGGCCCTGTTTGTTCCACCGGCCAGCGTAGTGACAACCACGGAGCGGACTTTCGTCATTCGGAGCCGGAATGGGAAAGCTGAATGGGTGAATGTGAAAAAGGGTGTGACGGAAGGCGACCTGGTGGAAGTGATCGGGAATCTGGCGGAGGGCGATTTGGTGGTTCGCCGGGCGACGGATGAGATTCGGGAGGGAACCGCGATCAGGTAGCTTTCCGAGCCGCGACCGGGAGGGAGCGCTACCACCTACGGTGATGCGCCGGCCGATCGTTCGCTCCCTCCCGGTCGCGGCTCGGTTTTTGGGCGGCGTGGTTGGAGCAACGCGATCTGGCGCGGAGGATTTGCGCGGACAATCTGGGCGGCGTGGTTCTGAGATAAGCTGGTAGTTCGCTTCAAGGAGACTTACGTGAAGACGCTCGCGCTACGGATTTCCGCCATGGGAATTGCAACCATTCTCCTCACCGCCGCATATTCAAGGATGCATACGCCGGCCATCATGGCCGAAACGGCCAGGGCCTTTCTCGCATCGCTCGATCCGGAACAACGCGCGCGCGCCACATTCCAGTTTCAGGATGAGGAACGGTTCGACTGGCACTACATTCCCAAGGAACGCAAAGGGCTTCCGCTGAAAGACATGAACTCGGCGCAAAAACATTTGGCGCATGCCTTGTTGAGCGCGGGGCTGAGCCAGCGCGGGTATATCAAGGCTGTCAGCATCATGAGCCTGGATGAGATTCTGCGCATTCTCGAAAACGGCACCGGCGCGGTGCGCGATCCCGAGCGCTACTTCTTCAGCATTTTTGGAGAGCCATCGGAGACGGGCATCTGGGGATATCGCGTGGAAGGACACCACGTCAGCCAGAACTTCACCATCGTGAATGGAAAGGTCCTGGTGGCGCCGAGCTTTTTCGGAGCGAACCCGGCTGAGGTGCGGGAGGGTCCAAGGAAGGGTCTGCGTGTTCTGGGACGCGAGGAAGATCTCGGCCGCGCCTTCATACAGTCGCTGACTCCGGAACAGAAGAAGACCGCCATTGTGAGCGCGGACGCTCCGGGAGAGATTCTCACTGGGCCTGCGCGAAAAGCGGCTCTGAAGGGTCAGCCGAGTGGTATCGCTGCGTCGAAGCTGACTTCGCAACAGCGGGAGCTGCTCCAGAATCTGCTGGACGAGTATTGCAACAACGTGCCCGAAGAAGTGGCGCAGATGCGCGAAGAGCTCATCAAGAAGGCCGCCGGCAATTTGTACTTCGCGTGGGCGGGCGGCGAACAAGTTGGCCAACCGCATTACTATCGCATCCAGTCGCCCGCGTTTCTCATCGAGTACGATGACACGCAGAACAACGCCAACCACATCCACACCGTGTGGCGCGACATTGACGGCGATTTTGGCCTGGACCTGCTGAAAGAACATTATCAGACCAGCCACCGGTAGCCGCTTGTTTTCGAGCCGCCGCGCATTTCTTGTTTCGATGGCCGGGGCGGCCGGTTGCGTCACCGCCGCTAAGGGTCAGACCATTCCTTCCGAGACCAAGCGCTACAAAGACTCTGCTACCGAATTCGACGTCTACCGCTTGACAGATCCTGCGCATCAGAGCTGGCTGCCTGCTTCCTATGAGCGTGCCGTTTCGCGGCGCGATAGTTTCTTGATTTATTCGAGCGACCGGGCGGGTTCCGTGCAGGCTTATCGCATGGATTTGAAGAGCGGGCAATCGCGAACGCTAACGCGCGCCGAGAATCTGGTGCGGGAGTCGCTCACGCTCGCGCCGGATGAGCGCAACTTTTATTACCTGGATGGGCGCTCCGTGTACATGGCAAATCTCGGCAACGCGCATACGCGGGAAGTCCACCGGATCGAGGAGGGTTTTGATCTGGGACGCGGATTCAGCGTGTCGGAGGACGGACTCTACGCGCTGCTGGTGGAACAGAAGCCGGGAACGAGCCGGCTGCGGTTGATCACGTTGCGTTCCGGAGGCGCCCAAACGGTAGTGGAATCGCCCGAACCGATTTCCGATCCTCTGCCGCGGCCGCGCCGCGCCGGTGTGTTGTACCACCGTGGAAACGAGCTCTGGCTGGTGAATTTCGACGGAGGTCAAAACCGGAGACTACGAATCGCCGCGGGCGGATTGGGGCCTGCGGTGTGGTCCGTGGACGGCAGAACAGTTCTATATTTGAATTTTCCATCCGATCCCAAGCAACTCAACAATCTGCGTGAGTCGACGCCCGACACGAATGACGATCGGCAGATTGCCGCAACCAGCCAGTTCATCAGCTTCGGCGGGAACGCGGATTCGAGCGTGCTAGTGGGGGCCAGCGGCAGCAAGGCCTCGCCGTATGTTTTGCTGCTGGTCCGGGCGGCAAAAAGGGAACTGACGCTGTGTGAGCACCGGGCCAGTGATCCGCGCCTGGTGTCGCCGATTTTTTCACCCAACAGCCAACGGATCTTTTTCCAAAGTGATAAAGATGGGAAGCTGGCGATCTATTCGATGGTTGTGGATAAGTTGGTGGAGGCGACCGAGGTGGAAGACAAGTAGTTCTTATTAAGCCGCTGATGAACGCGGATAAACGCCAATAAGAAAAAGTGTTTTATCCGCGTTAATCTGCGTTCATCAGCGGCTAATTAATTCCGCTGATTGTGCCGCGAATGGATTCCGTAGCACCGCCTGCAGCAGCGCACGCGTGTCTTCGGTTCTTGGCTCGCGGAACATTTGCTCGGTGGCGCCGCATTCTACTATCTGGCCACGTTGCAGGATCGCGATGCGCGAACACAGCGATGCCACTGAGAGTAGGTCGTGCGAAATAAAGAGCATGGCCATGTTCAGTTGGCGGTTCAGGCGGCGGAATAGTTCCAGGATTTCCGATTGCGTGATGGCGTCCAGCGCGCTGGTCGGTTCGTCGGCAATCAGCAGGCGCGGCTTGTGGAGAATTGCCATGGCGATGAGTACGCGCTGGGCTTGGCCTACGCTGAGCTGGCGCGGATAGCGGTCGAGGAAACTCGGCTCGGCGGGCAGGCTTACGAGGCTGAATAATCCGAGCGCTTCTTCCTTCCACTGTTTCGCGTCGCCGGGATTGTGCGCACGCCAGGCTTCCGCGATTTGGGTGCCGATTTTGAGGACGGGGTTCAAGGATGACAGCGGGCTTTGTAACACCAATGCGATTTCACTGCCGCGGATCTTACGCATCTCCTTTTCGCGCAGCTTCGTCAGATCGCGGCCGTCGAACAGGATTTCTCCGTGGATCTTGCCGCCCTTGTGGTCTAACAGCCCGAGCAGCGCCAAGGCAATGGTGCTTTTTCCCGATCCGCTTTCGCCCACCAGGCCGAGGATTTCCCCTTCTGCGATTTCAAGTTCGACGTCGCGCAGGACGCCTGGTTTGTTCGGATAGTCCACGGTCAGGCGAGTTGTGAGCAGATTCTTCATCGCTGGCTGACGAGTTTGGTTCCGATGGCCAAGCGTTCGATGTTCCAGTAAATCTGGGGGCGTAGCAGAGCTGGCGTGACGTTCTTCAAATTCGCGGAAACCGCCGACAATGCGTTGGGATTCACCAGAAACAGCATGGGCGCCTTCTCGGCGACAATCTCTTGCACCTTATCGAAGTATGCTTTGCGTTGTTTGGAATCCGGCGCGGCCGCTTGCGCCTGTATCAGCTTGTCGATTTCGGCCTCCCATTGGGTTTCAGGCGCTTTCTGATTCGGATTCCATTGATGCTGGGCGCCCGAACTGAGCCAGATGTTCATCTGATCGCTCGGATCGAGATCCACGTTGGTGAAGGCCATCAGAACTGACTCGTAGTTGAAACTGCGGCTGATGCGTTCGATCAGGGAAGGGAAGTCCAGAACCACGATATTGAGCTGAATGCCGAGCTTGGCGAGATCCTGCTGGATGAGGGCGAGGGTGCGTTCGTGCAGCTTGTTTCCGGCATTGGTGATCATCGAGAATTCCACCTTGTGGCCATCGCGGTCGAACAAGGCATCGCCGGAACGATGAAAGCCGTCCCGCTGAAGTCGCGCCTGGGCCGTGTTCACTGAGTAAGCCGGCGGCTTCAGGGCGGCATTCAGCCAGAAACGGTTCGAGACGGACACTGGTCCTGAGGCCGGCCGGGCATGACCGCGATAAATCACGCGGCAAATATCTTCGCGATTGATGGCGTCGGAGATGGCGCGCCGGAATTCATCGGATCGGAACCAGCGCCGTTTGTATTCCGGTAGCGGCGCGGCTGCCACCTGGTTGAAGAACACCACTTCCCAATCGAGCGATGGTCCGGCATCCACAACCGCGTGTGGCATTTCCGCCGTCAGCCGATCGTACATCTCCGGATCCAGCTTGTTCACGATGTCCAGTTCGCCGCGCCGGAAGCGCAGCAGCTCCGACTCGCGGTTCTGTTGGATATCGAGACGCAGGGAATCGAGATACGGAAGTGGTTTGCCGTTCGAGTCGTGCTTCCAATAGTTCGGATTGCGGCGCAACAGCAGATAGGTCCCGGGCTTGTATTCGGCCACCGTGAATGGGCCCAGCACGGCGGATTCTTTGTGGGCGGATCGCGCCGACATGATGCCGACTTGATCGAACCGGGCGGCTAAGCTGGCTACCGGAGCTGGAAAGCGCGCCATCACCGAAGCCGGTCCCGTGCATTTTGATTCGGTGGGTCCGTTTGCGGAGCGAAACGCGTCCGCCTGGGGCGAATGAACCGCCGGGTCCATTAACTGGCGCACCGTGGATGCCACGTCCTCGCAGGTGAAGGGCGTTCCATCGGAAAACAGGACGTTGGGGCGCAGCTCGAAGTCGATGCGCCGGCCGTTCTCGGAGACCTTCCATTTCGTGGCTAGCTCGCCTTCTAGTTCCTGCGTGTAGCGATTCAGCCGGACCAGTACGCCGCCGGTGAGGTAAAGAACGGTCTCGGAATTCTCGTCTTCCACCAGGAGTGGATTGAAGGTTTTCGGGTCGGCGCGTAGACAGAATCGCAGTTCGTTGGTGGATTGGGCAGTGAGCGTCAGAGCGAACAGGAGAGCGGTTGAAAAAATCAGGACTCGTGACGCTCCCTTCCGGTCGCGGCTCAGAGAGATTTTTCGTGCGTTACCGAGCCGCGACCGGAAGGGAGCGTCCGATGAGAATCTCAACATGGGATCTGGTCCTCCGTCCGAAGCACAACTTGGAGACAGCCCACTACAATCACGAGCAACGCGACGGGTGCGAGCATCCAAGGATTCTGGAGCACGGCGGTATAGTTTTCCAACTCGCGCAGCATAGCGCCCCAGGATGGCAGTGGCTCAGACACTCCCAGGCCCAGCAGCCCCAAATTCGCTTCGCTCAAGATGAATACCGGAATCGAAATCCAGAACTGAGCCAGAAGAATGGGCCGCAAGTTAGGCAGCAAATGACGCGAGAAGAGACGAAAGCCGGAGATGCCGCTGGCCCTGGCCTGCACCAAGTAGTCTGCGTTAGTTAGCGTTCGTGTTCCGGCGCGGATGATACGCGCGGGGCTGGCCCATCCCAGGCAACCGAGCAGCAGGAAAGTGATGGCGACGGATGTAATGGGCGACGTGTTCAGCGGCAGCAAGGCGCGCGCGGCTAATAACAGGAACAGCCAAGGCAGTGAGAGAAACAGATCTATTCCAGATGTTACGTAGCGCTCCCATCTTCCGCCGAGATAACCGGCCAGACCCCCGATCAAGGCGGCAAGTAGGGTGGAGAGCAGCGCCGCGGCAGGCGCGAGCAGAAGAGAAACGCGTGTCCCGTAAAGCAAGCGGGCGAAGCGATCGCGCCCCAGGTCATCGGTGCCGAGCAGGAAGCGGGCCGAGGGCGGAGCGCTGATTGCATCGCGGAACTGCTCGGAGTATGAGGAAGGCGCGATGAATCCAGCGAAGAGCGATGCGAGCGCCACTAGCGCAAGCACCACCAGAGCGATCTGTTGCGCAGCATGGCCTGGTTTTATACGGATTCGTGTTATTCGGAGGCGCAGCTTCATGCGGTCTCCCGAGAGACTTCGGGCCTCCACGCCGCCAGGGCCAGGTCGGCCAGGCTGTTCGCCACCAACGTCATCAACGCAACCAGAACCGTGATGTTGACCAGCAGCGGCAGGTCGCGATCGAGCGCCGCCTTCCACGCGAGCTGACCTACTCCCGGTGTGTCCGAGATCACTTCGATGGGAATGGACGCGCCGAATGCAAGGCTCACCGAAATCCCGGCCAGCGCAGCCAGTTGCGGCGCCACGGGCGCGAAGACGTGCGCGAATAATATTCGAGAACTGCTCAGTCCTTTAGCCTGCGCCGCCAAAACGTGCGGCGATTGGTAGGTGGCCACCAGCAGGTTCTTGCCGTAGCGATAGACGTGGGGGAACACCACCAGGGCGATGGCCCACCTTCCAGGAACATTCATCCACAGGAAAAGTAATGCGATGACGGCTGCCGGCAGTGCGAGGCATGCGCCGGCCAGAAATGCGGGCGCGATATTAGACCCCGGCACGCGCCAACACGCCGTCACGAGCGCGAGCGTAAGTCCGATCGAGACGCCGCCCAGTACGCCATAGGCCAGCGACCCCAGCGTCAACGGCAGGCGTTCCTTTAATAGCTCCGACACTGGCCGGTTGAGCGAGCGCGAGAATCCCAGATCGCCATGCACCAGGCCCGCGAGGTAGCGCAGGTAGAACATCGCGATATTGCTGTCTCGGGCGCGCTCAGCGCGGATGGCTTGGCGGGATTCCTGGGTGAGGCGATTGTCCAGCTCACGTTCATCCACGCTGAATCCGGGCCCCAGGCGTACTAGCGTTGCGCCCAGCAATCCGCCCAAAAGCGCTGTCAGAAGGATCCGGCGTACTTGACGAAACACGGTCGAAAGCATCGGGGCTTACCAGGTACCGGTAGGCTCGAACTCAAAGCCGCGAGGGCCCACCAGGCTCATTTTTTCCTTCTGCTTGGCGATATACATGCGGCGGTCCGCTTCGCTGAGCAACTGGTCGGCATCATTGCCGTCTTCCGGGAACAGGGAGTGTCCAACGCTGAGGCCCAGCGTCTCGGTGCCGCATACTTCGCGGCCGGCCTCCGCCGTGATTGCTCTCAAACGTTGGACTTTTTGTTGCACTTGATCCAGCTTCAGCCCCGGCAGCACCAACACGAATTCGTCTCCGCCCATGCGCGCCACATAGTCGTATTCGCGGCAGCTTTCTTTCAATTTCAGCGCCACTTTGTGAAGCACCTTGTTGCCCTCCAAGTGGCCGAACTTGTCATTCACCTGCTTGAAGCCGTTCATGTCGCACACCAGGACCACCAGCGGCGAGTTTTGGCGGCGGCAGCGCGCCAGCTCTCCGTCCAGATGCAGGAACAGAGAGCGAGCATTGGGCAGGCCGGTCATGTAATCGGTGGACGCAGAGCTTTCGGCCTGCTGATACTTGAGCGCGTTCTCGATGGAAAGCGCTACCTTCGGAACAATTGCCAGCAGAATCCGCAAATGGTCCTTGGTGAAGGCGTCGCGTTCGGTGTGATAAAGCGTCAACACGCTCACCGTTCCGTTCACGCCAATCAGCGGCACCGAAAGGGCGCTCCGCATGGTGGTGAACTTGGATTCGTCATTGAGATAACCGGGTTCGACGGACGGGTTGCCGTTGATGATGGGCTTTTTATTGTCCGCTACCCAACCCGAGAGTCCCTGGCCGAGCGGAATTTCAAGCGCCGAGAACAAGCGGAAGTTCTCGCCGCTGACATACTCGGCTCGCAGCTTGTCATCGCGCAGAACATAGATCGCCAGTGAATCGTAGGGGATCATGCGCTTTAGCCGGATGGCCAGCAGCGAAAGCGTCTCGTTCAGGCTGAGCGAATTTCCAAGATCCTGCGCCAGCTCAAATAGGTTCTGGACCTCCTGGCGGGCGGCTGCGATGGAGTTCAGGAAGTCGGCCGGCTTTTCGGGGGTTTGATTTGACAGACCCTTGGTCTTTTCAAATCCAGCGGCCGGTTCGAGACCCCGCTCGATCTTAAGATCCGTGGACAGCTTCGCTTTTTCCACTTGCAGCGACTGCGCCATCTGTTCCAGCTCGATATAGCGGCGATGCAGCACCGTGACCACCTTGGGATCGAAACTGATGCCCGATTCCGACACCACCTTCTGCATGGCTTCGTCCAGTGGCAGGGCCCGGCGATATTGGCGGTCCGACGCCAGCGCATCGAGACAGTCCACAGCCGCGAGAATCCGCGCGCCGATCGGGATGTCCTCGCCCTTCAGACCCTCCGGATATCCGGCGCCGTTCCATTTTTCGTGATGGTAGCGGACAATAGGCGTTACCGGGTAGGGGAAGCGCACTCGTTCCAGGATCTCGGCGCCCACTACCGGGTGAATCTTCATCTTTTCGAATTCTTCCCGCGTCAATTTGCCGGGCTTCGAAATGATGTGTTCGGGAACCGCCAGCTTGCCGATGTCGTGCAGCAGCGCGGCCGCGCGCAAAGCTTCCAATTGGCCTTCATCCAGGCCCATGTCCTTGCCCACTTCAATGGCGTACACTTGCACCCGCTGCAGATGGTCATGCGTGGTGTGATCTTTGGCTTCAATCGCGAGGGCCAACGCTTCAATGGTTCTGAGGTGCAGCGATGCCATCTCTTCGGCGTGCTTCTTGTCGTCTTCCACGCGGCCGAGAAAAAGGTAATAGGAACGGTAGATCAGATAAACGACGGGAACGGCCAGGAGCGCCCATCCCCAACCCAGGTAGCGATTGATCGCGCTGGCCGCACCCGCCATTCCCGCGCCCAGCAAATAGTAGGGGAACGACCAGAAGTAGCTCTCCCTCCAGATTTGCCGCAGCGATTTTCCTTCCGTAAGAGCGATAGCCGCCGCCACCGGAAACGTGTTCATGACAAAAAAGACCGCGGCTGTCACCAGCAGCGTTAAAGCGGCATCCAGATGACCTTTGTGCAACAGATTGGAATGGTACACCGTGCTGGCGGTGGCAATTGCGATCGCAATACTTCCCAGATTGAACAGGACCTGATAGGGCTTGGGCCGTTCCCGATGATGCCAGACGCACTGGATCAACGTTGCGATTACTCCCATGCACAACGCTTCCGGCGTGCTCAACTCCACCACCCCAAACAGGACGAAGATGAACGTCACCGAAAGTGTTCCGGTGATGGCCGGTAAAGCCACCTTGAGGCGCGATGCCATCATCGCCAGTGCCATATAGCAGACAAAACGAAGAAGGTCTTGCGATTCCCAGTGGATAAGCTCACTGAGAGTCACACACGCACCGATCAAGATTACAGCGTAGACGTATATCCTTGCGGCAATCGACATTCGGTTCCTTGTCGCCACGAGCACGAACTACCCGTGAAGCAGATTCGCTGCCAACAGACTGAATCTGCTATCTGCATGATTTATCGGCAAGGGCGGAGCGGAGCGATAGCCGGGTCTCGACAAATTGTCGAGCCGCCGGAGCCCGGCTGGGACATTGTGTCCCAAAGTCCTAGACCCAAGGCACTACGGGCAATCGGGAATTTGCGTACTGGTCCTGAACCTTTCGTACTATAGCGATGCGCACTCAATCAGCCGAAAAGCAGACATAGTGGTCACCGGCCCCCAGCTCACAATTTTCCTCGGAATGCCTGCTGTCGTTTCCAGCCCGTTAATGCGGAAACTACTCGAGCTGGTAGAACGGATTGCCCAGAGCAACGCCTCCGTCCTCATCACGGGGGAAAGTGGCTCAGGCAAAGAGCTTATCGCCCGCGCGGTGCATCACTATTCGCTGCGCTGCTCGAAACCTTGGGTGGATGTAAGCTGTGCCGCGCTTCCCGAGAATCTGGTGGAAAGCGAGTTATTCGGCTACGAAAAAGGAGCCTTCAGCGGAGCGGACTCGCCCAAGCCCGGACTGTTCGAGTTGGCGCATCACGGGACGTTGTTTCTGGACGAGATTGGTGAACTGGAACCCCGCATGCAAGTAAAACTGCTGCGAGTGTTGGATGGCGTCGCGTATTACCGCCTGGGCGGCGTTCGGAAAGTGACAGTGGATGTACGCGTGGTGGCGGCCACCAATCAGAATCTGGAACAAATGGTCAGAACGGGCGATTTTCGAGGCGATCTTTATCACCGGCTGGGTCAGATCTGCTTGTACGTACCGCCTCTGCGCGAAAGGCCGGATGATATTATGCCTCTCGCGGAACATTTCTTGAAGCAGTCGAATCCGCGTTCGTTCTTCTCTGGCACGGCGCTAGCGGAATTACAACGTTACCCTTGGCCGGGTAATATCCGCGAACTTCGCAATGCGGTAACCAAGGCTGCGGTGCTGACGCGTGATCTCGAAATCCGCGGCGAGGATTTGATGTTGGGCCAGCCTGGGCTAGGGAGCATGGTGGGTCTGGCTGAAGCAGTCTCCAATCCCGCGAACCTGGATGGGATGGAGAAAACCACCATCCTTAAAGTGCTGGCCCAAACCAACGGCCATCAGCAGAAGGCGGCCGAGCTGCTTGGAATTTCGCGGCGAACGCTGAGCCGGAAGCTGAAACTTTACGGAAGGGAGGCAGTACGGCAAACCTGTGCATCCTGACCAGGAAGCTTCGCAAAAATCGGTTATGACAGCCGCTGATCGCCGTTCCGAGTTTCGCCATCCGGTTGACGGCCATCTGAAATTTTCGTTCGACGATCCAGCGCATCAGGAAGTCACCGGCCGATTGCTGGACTACAGCAAGAGCGGTTTCCGCGCAGCGCATTCGTATGCAGCGCTCCCGACCGGGCAGGTTGTGGATTTTCAACACGTGGTCGCGGTCGGCCAGGCGCGGGTAATGTGGAACCGCATCGCGGATGATCGCGTCGAGAGCGGATTCCTCATCATCAAATAATTCTGTGCGCCGTATCATCAAATAATCCCTGCGCCGAATCATCAAAATACTTCTGTGCGCCGTAGGGCAAGCCTCCGGCTTGCCAAGGGGACAAGCCGGAGGCTTGTCCTACGTCGCTATTGCGCTCTGAGCGCCATTGCAGGGAAATATTGTCCCCTCGGTGTTCGCTGCCACCAATCGCCTGTTGCACGGCGAGTGGCGAAGTCGGTGAATGAATAATCGAAAACTAGGGCGCGAATGTACTTCGGCGGATTTCCCGGGAATGGATTCTTGGCCAGCAAACCCAGCACATCCGGCGAGCCTTCGAGTAACCGCACCATGAAATTGCTGAACCACGGCGTGCTCGGGTAGTTCGACAGCGCGGCGAACCACATCTGCCAATCCAGGCGAGGTTGGAAAGGTTCCACCCAGCGCGGCGCCCTCTTCAAATCTCCTGGTTTGAACTTAAACTCGTAATCGAGCCATGTATCGCCATCGTTCGAGCCTTGGACTAGAATCTCCGGCCGTGAAGTTGTCATCACTGCGAAAAGTCCATATGTATTCACGATTCCGAACGGCGCTGCCACGCGCATAAGGGAGCTGTCTCGTCCGAAAAACATACCCCACAGCTCCAGTCCACTGAGCGTCCCGATTACCACTGCTACCACGGCTACTAACGCCGGTTTGGTGCGAACGTTCCGTACTCGCAGTCGAAGCTTGGCCAGCGCTCGGTCATCGAAAAGGAACAGGCATAGCGCCATGGTCAGCAGGTTGAAGAATGTATAGTTGCCGGTGAGAAAGATGAGCGTCTGAAGGAACAGAATGCAACCTGCGCCGAAGAACCGCCAGCGCCGGGGCATAAAAATGAGGAATGGAACAGGCAATTCGAGGAACAGCACCGCGGCCGTCGAGAATCGCTGGAAGCCGAGCGGCAGTTGCTGCATGTACCAGGCGACAGGTGTTGGTAAGGGCTGCGTCCAATAGTGAAAGCTCAACGCGTCCAGGCTCCGCCACGTCCGGTCGTGACTCAGCAGCTTGACCGCGCCGGATAGGAATACCAGCCGGAACAGCAGCCACCGGAACAAGAGGATCATCAGCTTGGACGATCCTAAGAAGATCGCGAGAAACCCCGCTTCCAGCAGCAACATGTCCCATTGGAACGACATGAAGTCCTGGCCAATGGTGCAGAGCGAAAGGTACAAAATGTACAAAAGAAGCAAGGCGGCACGTTCCAGGTAGCCCGCCAGCAGCACCAATGAAATCACGGCTCCGGCCACGCACGCTCCTCTCAGGAACGCATCGCTGTGCACGATCCAAAAGAGTGTGGGCGCTATCCAATAACTTTCCAGCCCGAACGTATCGTGAACAGCTGTGAGATATCGGCTTGTCGGCAGGATACCGCGTGCGCCAATCAATCCCGTGATCTGCAGCCCGAATGAGGCAAACGCAATAAAATATATGGCCGCAAGGATTCTCAGAAAGAGCCATTCCACGCCGGCATATCGGAGCGGCGAAATGTCTCTTCCGAAAGTGAACCGCGTGAGGTGATAAAAGAAAGTGCGCTGGGCCGAGATCAGCTTGTAGGCCGCTTCAGTCACCGGCGCAAAGCCCGGCACATGATCGTAAACCCAAAGCAGCCACTTCATTCCTGGCGCATACGTGAGGGTGGTGAAGACCGCGCGCGCTCCGCTGATTACATCGCCGTCTGGCATCACCAGTTGCACCGATTGGCCGTAGCTCGCGGCCGGGATCTGGGGATAGCTCGCGGCCACATCCTGAGAGGCAGCGTATTCCAATTCACGCCCCGTGAGCTGTTCCCAGTATCGGATCCAAATCCGGCAGAATCCGCACTTGCCGTCGAAGATCACCAAAGGCTTGTCGGACATGCTTTAATTAGTGTAGGTTGTATCCTGATGAGTGGGTGGACCGATAGCCTTCCATTTTCCATAGACCCGCTTGACAAATCCATGGAAGTGATAGAATCAATTGTAGGTATCGGCGCAACTTTAGGCGACGAGAAAACGTCTACCTTTTGAGAGATTCGGAAGACTACTGACACGTAGTAGAAGAAGACGATGGCTGCTCACGACCAACCAATAAACCCTGGGGCTAATAATTCTCAAGGCGACCTGCATGCCGATCTCCATCTGGAACGGTTGCTCGCGGCCGGCGAAGAGCCTTTCTACCGCACCTTCTGGAAGGATCTCAAGGAATTCCTCCACCCGCCCAAATTGCCGCCGCTGGAAGTAACGTCGAAACCTGTACCGGTGAAGGAAATTTGGGGTTTCTACGGCGGGCAGGAGAAGCGGGCTGGGCTCAGTTCCATGGCGATCCACGTCACGGTGCTCGGGTTGTTATTCCTGATCGGCACGAACAAAGCTGTGCAGAAGGCAGTGAAGGAGCAGATCGATCTGATTGCTCCGGATCTTTCGCCCTACAAGCCCACGGTGAAAAAAGATAACATGGGCGGCGGCGGCGGTGGCGGCGATCGTTCTGCAACGCCTCCCAGTAAGGGAAAGCTGCCGCGGCTGGCTGACAAGCAGTTTGTGCCTCCCATGGCCGTGGTTCACAATCCGGATCCCAAGCTGGTTATGGAGCCGACACTCATTATCCAGCCGGACGCTAACATCCCGAAAGTGAACATGGATGTTCTGGGTGATCCGTTGGCCAAGTCTGGAATCGCCTCGAACGGTCCCGGTTCGGGCGGCGGTATCGGTTATGGTCCCGGAGGCGGCGTTGGTTCCGGATCAGGGCCCGGCTATGGTCCCGGTCACGGCGGCAACATGGGTGGCGGCGCCTATCGGATCGGTGGCGGCGTTTCACCGCCCAGCGTCCTCCTCAAAGTGGAGCCGGAATATTCCGAAGAAGCGCGCAAGGCGAAATTCCAGGGAACCGTCATTCTTTTCGTCGTGGTCGATGAAAAGGGCAACCCCCGGGAATTGAAGGTGATTCGCCCGCTCGGCCTCGGCCTGGATCAAAAAGCGATTGAGGCGGTTGAGAAGTGGAAGTTCCGTCCCGGCATGAAGGACGGAAAGCCGGTCGCGGTCCAGGCAACCATCGAAGTCAACTTCCGGCTCCTCTGAGCCGGAAACTGACTTCGGTTCTTCGGTTCACCTGTTCTTCAGTTCCTCGGTTCATTACTCCGCAAGATCTCTATCCCTATCGATAATCCCTGTTTCCGAACCGAAGAACCGAAGAACCGAAGAACCGAATTTACTTCGTCTTCTCTGCCGTGAAACTGCCCTTACCCAATTGCCCATACTCGACGGTCCCCTTGATCTTTGCGGCGCCGTCGAGCTTGCCCTTGTAGACCACCTTGCCGGCATCCTCGCTTTCGAAAGACCATTCCGCCTCATCGCCCTTCACCGAACCGGTCACCTTCGCCTCACCTAGCGCGCCCGAATAAGAGCCGGACAACTTGTCCCCATCCTGCTTCAGGACAAACGTAGCCGTGCCGCTGCCGGCATCCAGCACGACACTCGCGCTCCATGTACCGGAAATATCCGCCGCCGAGAGCGCCAGAGCACACAACATCAGACCGAGGAATACCAATAGTCGTCGCATGGGCGCAGTATAGCAAGCGGGGCTAGAGGCTAGGGATTGGGGGCTGTCCCCAACGAGAAACGAGAAACGAGAAACGGGTTTTTTGTAGTACGATGACAAGGGACCCCATGTTGGTTGAATTCGAGCAGCACGGCGACATTTGTATCCTGCGTTTGCACGGGCGGTTTGCTACCGGGCAGGATTCCGCATACTTGCGCGCCAAGACCGAAGAGATCAAAAGTGCAGGCTATTCGAAAGTGCTGGCGGACTTCAGCCAGGTCTCCTACATCGATTCAACCGGCATTGGTTTTTTGATCGGAATTTACACCAGCATCCTCAAGAATGCGACTGGCCGGTTCGTCCTGGCGAATTTGAATCGTCGCGTGCGGGACGTGCTGGAGCTTACCCGGCTCGCCAATGTGATCCCCATCTATCCCAGCGAAGACACCGCATTAGAGGCCTTGGAAGCGGGCGAGAAATCGTCGGCCGGCCAAGCATCCTAAATTCTATTCAGCGGTAGCCAAAACCTCTTGCGGATCCGGCTTACCCCGCCGTGCGTAGCGGATTTTTCCCGACTTTCCGATCAGATACACGGTTCGTTTCACAATGAGCCCGTTGGCGTGATAGCTGGAAGCTACCTGCTGGCCGCTGTCCACCAAGAGCGGAAACGGGAATTGGTGGTGCGATCGGAAGTCGGCATGCCTCTGCGCGCCGGCGGGATTCACGCCCAGAACGATCGTGTCCTTTTGCTGTGCGCTCGCCCAACTGTCGCGGAATTCGCAAAGTTGTTTGGTGCAAACGAAGGTTTCGTCAGCCGGGTAGAAGACCAGGACCACGTTTTTGCCGGACAAACCTGTCAGCGATACGGTATTTCCATCCTGATCAGGAAGAGCAAACTCGGGCGCCACCTCGCCCACAGGCAACGGATCGGAGAACAGCCAGGAGAGCATCTCACGATTTTATTGCATTCAGCCGAGCAGCATCGCCTGCGGTCACATCAGCCGATCATATTCGGCATGGCTCCCGATCCAAAACCAGACGATCCGGCTTGTTTTTTATTCAGCCGGAAGCTCGGCAAACGCCTTCCAGAACCGGCGCGTCGTTTTGGATTCGATCAAAGCAATTCATCTAAAGGGCGGGTCTCACCGTGCCGGTCCTCTTCAAGAGCTTCACTCGCAAGGTTTCGCAATTGATCCCGCGTGTTGGCAAAACGCTGTTTCCATGCTGCTTCGTCGGCCAACGACGCTAGAATTTCTGCTGCAATGGCATCCTGGTCGGCCTGCGGCAACGCGCCGACTCTCTCGATCGCCTTCTTAAGCAGAGTAGTCACGTCTACAGGCTATCAGATTATCGGTTTTTTCCCAGCCCACTAGCTCCTTAGTGCAGACCCCAGTCCGCATTCCACGTATCCTAAATACTGATGAAGAAACTCGCCCTCGAAGCGCTGGACTCCGCCTTGCGGCCGGGAGTTACTTATGCCGATGTTCGCCTGATTGACAGCCGCGAGCGTGATCTCTCCACGAAGAACGGTAAACCGAGCCAGGTATCCAGCTCCGAATCGGCGGGGCTGGGCATCCGCGTATTGGCCGAAGGCTGTTGGGGATTCGCCGCCACCGACGATTTGAGCAAAGCCGGGGTCGAGTCCGCCGCCGCGCTCGCGGTGGAAATCGCGCGATCCAGCGCCCTGGCCAAGAAACGTGACGTAGTGCTTGCTCCCGAAGACAAATACGAAGCAACCTGGGCCTCGCCATGTCAGATTGATCCGTTTTCGGTGAGCGTGGACGAACAGCTCGCACTGCTGCTTCGTATCGACGCTGAACTCCGGCGCAAGTCCGGTGTTACGCTGGCGCAGACCTCGATGGTCTTTCACCGCGAGCGGCAGATTTTCGCGTCCTCGCTCGGAAGCGTGATCGATCAAACGCGCACCGCGAGCGGCGCCGGGTTCGATGTTCACAGTTTCCGTGGGGACGAGATCCAAAAGCGATCGTATCCGAATTCGTTCGGCGGGCAGCATCAGTTGAAGGGGTACGAGCTGATTCATGAGCTGGCTCTGCTGGATCATGCCCCACGTGTGGCGGAGGAGGCTGTGGCGCTGCATTCGGCCATGCAATGCCCGGAAGGCCGGTTCGATTTGATCGTGGACGGCAGCCAGCTTGGCCTACAGGTTCACGAATCCATCGGTCATCCCATCGAGCTCGACCGCGTGCTCGGCTCGGAGGCCAATTACGCGGGCATGAGTTTTCTTACGCTCGACAAGCTGAACAAGTTGCGTTACGGCTCCGAGATTGTCAACGCAGTGTGCGACGCGCGGCCGGAGCATGGTCCGGGTCTCGGAACTTTTCTTTTCGACGACGAAGGTGTTCCCGCGCAAAGCGCCGACATCATTCGTAACGGCCAGTTCGTCGGATACATGACCTCGCGCGAGACCGCCGCCGCCATCGGGCAGGCGCGCTCGAACGGGACCATGCGCGCCACCGGATGGTCGCGTTCGCCGCTCATCCGGATGACCAACGTGAGTTTGGTGCCGGGCGAGCAGACGCTCGACGAAGTGCTGGGCGGGGTGAGCAACGCCATTTATATGGAGACCAACCGGAGTTGGTCCATCGACGACAAGCGCTACAATTTCCAGTTCGGTTGCGAAATCGCGTGGGAAATTCGCGACGGCAAACGTGGGCGCATGCTGAAAAACCCCACCTACAGCGGCATCACTACTGAGTTCTGGAATTCCTGCGCCGCCATCGCCAACCGCGATCATTGGGTGCTGTGGGGTGTACCGAACTGCGGCAAGGGCCAGCCTGAACAAGTGATCGGGACCGGTCATGGCGCGAGCCCAGCGCGGTTTCATGATGTCAAGATCGGAGCCGCTTATGCCGGCTGATGTCGATAAGGCCCCGATACTTTCGCTCGAAAGAAGCCGTGAACTTTTCGAGAGCGTGCAGCAGGCCGCCCATTCGTTCGGCGTTCGGGATGTCGAGGTACTGTTCGCGGCGCATCGCGGTGCGCTGACGCGGTTCGCCAATAACAACATCCACCAAAATGTGGCAGAGCAGGGGCAGTGGATCTCCGTGCGCGTGTTGTTCGATCAAAAAACTGCTCGCGCCACCACCAATCGATTCGACGCGGACTCCATACGATCAGTGGTAGAGCAGGCCGTTGCCTTGACGAAATCTGTGGCGCCGGATCCCGAGTTATTGCCGCTGGCGCAACCTTCTCTGATTCCGGAAATCCCGCGCTTCGATGCCGCCACCGCTTCTGCAAGCCCCATGGATCGCGCTCAAGCGGTTGCTCACGCTATCCGCGTGGTGGAAGGGGCGGGGCAGACCGCGGCTGGATTTTATTCCACCGGCCAGTCGGTAGAAGCCATCTTCAATTCCGCTGGCGTCGCGGCCCTGCATAGCGAAACCATGGCTCAGTTCTCCATAACGGCCATGGCGGAAGACAGCTCTGGGTGGGCCAAGGAATCGGCCGTCGCGTATAGCGCGATCGATCCCGTTCAGATGGCGCGTCGCGCGAGCGAAAAGGCCCGGCTCTCGCGCGATCCTCGGGAGGTTGATGCGGGACGCTACACGGTGATCATGGAACCGGCGGCGGTGCTCGATCTGGTGGGTCAAATGTTTGGCGATTTCAGCGCCACGGCCCTGGAAGACAAGCGCAGTTTCCTCACCGATCGGCTGGGCACGAAACTGTTCGGCGACAACATCCATATCACTGATGATGTGGCCCATCCGCTGCAAACCGGAGTTCCCTTTGATGGTGAGGGCGTCAAGCGCCGAAAACTCGCGCTGGTGGATGCAGGAGTTCCGCGCGAGCTGGCTTACGCGCGTTCGAGCGCCCGCCGGGCGGGGATCGAGCCCACTGGCCATGGTTTCCCCGTGCCAAACGAGATTGGCGAAGCGCCCATGAACATTGTGATCGCTGGAGGCTCCAGTTCGATCGACGAGATGATTGCTTCCACTGCACGAGGGGTCCTGGTCACGCGGTTCTGGTACATCCGCGAAGTAGATCCATTCTCGAAAATCATGACCGGGATGACTCGCGACGGCACCTTCCTGATTGAAGACGGCCGCCTGACTTGCGGGCTGCGGAATTTCCGCTTCAACCAGGGACTTATCGAATTGCTCAACAACGTGGAAGCGCTCTCGCCTACCGTGCGCGCGTCAGGAGAAGAGGCGTTCGACATGGTTGTCCCTGCCATGAAGGTGCGCGATTTTCATTTCACCGAAGTCACAAGGTTTTAGTATTCTACCCCAGGCACCGACTCCCTTACGGTCGCGGTTCGGAAAGAGCGTTACGGAACCGCGACCGTCAGGGAGCCGGTGCTCTTCTCAGTTGGATACAATCCAGAGAACACCAAGGAGAACTAAACTATGCAAGCCCGGAGATATTTCGCGCCGACTTTCACTGTAGCCTTCGCCGCCGGTCTGTTACACGCTCAGCCCGCCGAGCCGAAGACCGCCGAGCAAACTTTCAAGAATATTATTCAGCTCAAGGGCACGCCTGCCGACCAGTTGGTTCCCGCGATGACGTTTATCTCAGCCTCACTCGGTGTCGAATGCACCTTCTGCCATGTGGAAGGCAAGATGGATTTGGACGACAAGCAAACCAAGAAGACGGCCCGCGAGATGATGGCCATGACGGCGGCGCTGAACAAGAACAGCTTCGGCGGCCGGCGTGAAGTGACTTGCTACTCCTGTCACCATGGATCGGAGCATCCGCAGGGCACGCCGCCCGTGTTGGAATCTGATCTGCCCGCGCATGCCGAGGCCGCTGCCAAACCCACCGCCAGCGAAGGCCCGAAGGCCGCCGAAATTTTAGAGAAATATGTGACTGCGCTGGGCGGCGAAGAGGCAATCAAGAAGTTCAGCAGCCGAGTGGAGAAAGGCGTGATCCTGGTGGGTGGAAACGAGACGCCCATCGAATTGTTCATGAAGGCTCCCAACAAGCGCATCTCCATCACGCATATGCCGAAGAGCGAAAGCTACACGGCGTTTGATGGAACCTCGGGATGGCTGGGCAGCACGGGCCGGCCGCCGCGAACCATGTCGCCGGCTGAATCAGAGGCGGCAGGGCTCGACGCTGAATTCTATCTCGCGCTGCGGCTCCCCCAGATTTTTCAGCAACTGCGCACAGGCCGTCCGGAATCGATCAATGGAATCGAGTGCCAGACGCTGATCGGCACGCGGCCCGGGCGTCCGCCCGTCCGTCTCTATTTCGAAGCCAAGTCTGGGCTGCTTTTGCGGCAGGTGCGCTACGGCGAAACGCCGCTCGGCCGGAATCCGACGCAGATTGACTATGCAGACTATCGCGCCGTGGATGGCGTAAAAGTTCCCTTCCGCTGGACTCTATCGCGCACCAACGGCCGCTTCACCATTCAGATCGCCGAGGTGAAGAACAACGTTCCGGTAGAAGACGAGAAGTTCGCGAAACCCGACAGCGAAGTGAAGTAGCGCACGCATTGCGTGGGGCGGACCCCCTGGTCCGCGCGGGTCCCCCTGGACCCGCTCTTCGGGCTAGATCTATGTCACCAGCAAGCCGACGTGGGCGTCGGCTGCGGACCAGGGGGACCGCCCCACCAGAGAGCTACAATCAAACGAATGTTTCAAATCAGCAGTAGCTCACCGGTCTACGACGTCGTCATCATTGGATCTGGCGCCGGAGGCGGGACCGTCACCAAAGTATTGGCCGATCTCGGCGTATCCGTAGCGTTGTTGGAAGCTGGTCCGCCGCTCGACCCTGCGAAGGATTTCAAGGAACACATGTGGCCCTACCAGGTGTCGCATCGCGGCATTGGCGATGGTGGCCAAGGGTACTTTGGTCCGACGCCTTGGGACTTCGGCTACTTCACGGCCAGCTTTGGCGGCTGGAAACTGGCCGGTGAGCCCTACACCGTCGCGCCGGGCGACAAGTTTTCCTGGTTCCGATCGCGCGTCGTGGGCGGTCGCACCAATCATTACGGCCGGATCTCGCTACGGTTCGCCGATTACGATTTCACGCCTTACACCCGCGATGGTCTTGGCACGGATTGGCCGATCACCTACGACGAGCTCGCTCCCTATTACGACAAAGCCGAGCGCTTCATCGGCGTGACCGGGAGCAAGGAAGGAATTCGTAGCGCGCCGGACGGAATCTTTCAGCCGTGCCCGCCGCCGCGAGTTCCCGAAATGCTGTTTCAACGTGCGGCCAAGAAACTGAACATACCCTGCATTCCGGCGCGCCTGGCAGTGATCACCCAACCCACCAATGGCCGGCCACCTTGCCACTATTGCGGGCAATGCGGT
>CABEDY010000603.1_pt1 | contig 39794 bp, 36 predicted proteins | sample 3423171 | NCBI WGS metagenome assembly CABEDY01 (sample SAMEA5534333, study PRJEB31848) | metagenome | biome: tundra; feature: field; material: soil | place: USA | collected 2013-05 | depth 0.15 m | reverse complement strand
TCGATGCTTGAGGTAGCGGGTCCAGGGGGACCCACGCGGACCAGGGGGTCCGCCCCACCCGCTGCTGAAACCTGCCCCACATCCTGCGACTGACTCACACGGAGCGTCACTGCGAAACTTACTCAATGCGTTGGTGTCGTGGGGGCCCTGGGGGGTTCTGCTGCTCGCTGTTGCGGATTCCGGCGGAATCCCGATTGTGGGAGGCGTGGACGCTCTGGTGGTGGCTGTGGCGGCTTTAGATCACTCCCACGCCTACTGGGCGGCAGCGGCGGCGATTGCTGGCTCAGTTATCGGGAGCTTGTTTCTATTCTTTATCGCACGCAAAGGCGGCGAAGCTTATTTACACCATCACACTCTAACCAGCCGCGGCCAACATTTGCGCGCCTGGTTTCTCGAGTACGGCCTGCTGACAGTTTTTGTGCCGGCGTTTGTCCCTGTGATTCCAATGCCCGTGAAAATCTTCATCCTTTCGGCGGGAGCGCTAGGCGTGCGCCCAGTAACTTTCACCATTGTGCTGACGGCCGCGCGCATTCCCCGCTACGTGTTTCTGGCTTGGCTGGGCACGCGCTTAGGCAAGGAGACGCTGCCCTATCTGCGCCACCATTTGTGGGAGTTCATTTTACTGGCGTCGGTATTGTTTGTGATTCTGTATTTCGGAATCACCTGGCTGCACAATCGGCGAATCCGGCCGCTTTCGAGGGTGTAGCCGAGCCGCGACCGGAAGGGAGCGATACACACGAGTGCCGCTAGTTCTGCGTTCGTGGCGGCGCTTCCTACCGGTCGCGGCTCAGTTTTTGTCTGTCCCTAGATGCTTTCCATCTTTATCCCATGCGCCACGGACCATTGCGTCGTAAGATGAAAAGAATCCAGGATGACCAGTGAGCAGCAACTCCGTGAGAAACTTCGCAAGATCTCTGCCTTGTTCGTTGGGGCGACCACAGCCGGTGAGCGAGATGCCGCCGCTGCCGCCATGGAGAGAGTTAAGAACGGCCTCGAGACCAAACTGAAAGCCGAGCAGCTTATCGAATTCAAATTCTCATTGCCGGATCGCTGGCAGAGGCGTTTGTTTTCGGCGCTGTGCCGTCGCCACGGTCTGGAGCCTTACCGCTACAAACGGCAGCGCTACACAACCGTGATCGTGCGGGTCTCCAGGTCCTTCGTCGACCAGACGCTATGGCCGGAGTACCAGGAGCTCCGAGCGGCGCTCAATGACTACCTGAACGATGCCACCGAGCGGATTATCCGTGAGGAGGTCTATCGTGACGCAGGCGAGGCCTCTGAACGGGTCGGATGAAACTCCCGATTTTCCTCGAACCCCGGTCGGACCACGCACGGCGTAAGTCCGGGATGCCGACAATACCTCCAAGTGGATCGGGAAGCATTCTGGCGTACGCGGGATACGCGCGATTCTTTCTTCCCGTGCTACGCTTCAAAGTCGCCTTGGAACAGTGCCGCGCACCGACCATACTCGCGCGGAAAGGGCGATAGGCAAGTTTTCTGCTGACGGAGACACTCGACTCTTCACCTCTCTGCGCAAGGCATGTACCTGATCGCGACTGAGACTCTTGACATACACGCCGGCAGGGCCCTGTCCGAGCAGAAACGTATCCCAATAATCCACAAAGGATTCAAATCTCATCGTGATCACGTGCGGCTGCTCCTGGACGTTCTCCAAACCGCCCTGTCGCCATAGCCCTGACAGTTCTCCTGCCCGGCACAGCGGCATGTGCCTCTCGTCAAGTTTTTCGGCCTTTGAATCGAGATGCACCGCGCTGTCCCAGAAAGCTCGGAGCATCTTCATCCCATCTCCATAGTCCCAGACGGATGCCGAGACTCGCCCCCCTGGTTTAGTGACGCGACGAACCTCCCTCAGGGCTTTGATGGGATCAGGGATGAAATTGAACACCAGCAGAGAGAGACTGGCGTGAAAGCTCGCATCGGCAAAACGCAACTGTTGTGCATCGCCGGTCTCGAACCTCACCCGATCTGGAAATGGATTCTTACTCTTGGCATATTCTACGTATTCTCTGGATGGGTCGATTCCACGCACATGAGCCCGCGGTTTCCGTTCCGCCAGGGTGAAGGCCAGTGCTCCTGTACCTGAACCAACGTCGAGTAGCCGTCCGAGATCTGGCACATCGGTAAAATCCACAAGCCGGGGAGCCACTAGCCGACTCCAACGACCCATGAATCGCTCGTAAGCGTTTGCGTCGGCAAACATGTCTGGTTTCCTGTCCTGACCGCGCAGGACCGGGACCAATGAGCTGGAGACAAATGCCCTCCGCGACAACATCGTTCAATTCTAGTTCAACCGAACCGCTCTGACCAATCTTCAGACGTTCGATTACACTTACCGCCCATGCGAATTGGCCGTGGGAATTCCGCGCGTAGTCGTCCGCATTCCACTGCGCCGATTCCATACAAGGTTGGCAAGCTTAGCACAGGATACTTTGCCGTCGGAGGTTGTCAATGAGCGACGCGCGGTTTGTGATTCTGTATTTCGGAATTAGCTGGCTGCACAATCGGCGAATCCGGCCGCTACTCCCATCGTAAGCCGGCGAATCGTGCTCTAATAGGGATGCCCTCCGGAATTCCGCGTCCTGGAAATACCTCCCTATTATGGCCATTTACTCCGTTTCGTGTGTCATCGTGGTTCTTCTTATGCTCCCGCTCGGATTTGCACAACCTATTTCCTTGCATGCGCCCGCTACCGTTCCGATCCAGTCATCAATAGAAGGATTCGTCTCTGCCGATTTCAACGGAGATGGAAAGCCAGATGTAGCAGTGCTTGCGGGCGGCGCCATTTTGGTGTTCCTCGGCAATGGGGACGGGACATTTCAACCACCTGCCAATTTCCTGACCACCGGTGCCTGCCTCGCGGCCGGGGATGTGAATGGCGATGGCAAAGTGGATTTGATCGCCTGGGATTCGGCCGGGATTTCGGTCCTGCTGGGTAACGGAGACGGCACCTTCGCCGCCGCGATTCAGAGCACAGGCGGAGGCTATCCTCTCGTTGTTGGAGACTTTAACGGCGACGGCAAGCTCGATATCGCCTGGATTAGTTCGTCAGGGCTCGGGGTTCAACTTGGAGACGGACAAGGCCACTTTAGCGCTGCGAAAATGACGGCAATTATCAATGCATCTTCGCTTGTCGCGGGCGACTTTAATAAGGATGGCAAGCTGGATATTGCGGTCGTCCTCGCATACCCAGCCGCAGGCACAATCGGCGTTTTGTTGGGAAACGGAGACGGAACGTTTTCGGCGCTACGGATATATGGACCCGCGGCGCAAAATGGGGTGCAGATTGCGGCCGCGGATTTCAATCAGGACGGACACCAGGACCTGGCCGTAACCACAACCTTAAACGGCCAGGCGACGGTCTATACGTTCTTAGGCGCCGGAGATGGGACCTTCAAACCGCCATTGGAGTCCGCGGGCGAGTCCGATTTGATATTGATCGCCGGGGATCTGAACGGCGATGGTAAACCGGACCTGATCGCGGGTGAATCCTACCTGTTGGGAAATGGAGATGGGACGTTCCAGCAACAGGTTTTTATCGCACAGCCGAGCACGGTTTGCGTCCCCAATGGCGCCCACGATGCTTGCTACTACTACAATCTGGGCGCGGCCATCGCTGACATGAACCTGGACGGGCTTGCGGACATCGTGGTAGTAACTCAGCAAGGCCTAAATTCGGCTAATGGGCTAACGTCGACCTACAGCCTCTCTGTTCTACTCCAGGGAACTGGGATGCCTCGATTCGCAGCGACCGGTGTGTCGGCGGCAACCTTTCAGGAGCCGGTCACTACCGGGTCGCTGGCGTCAGCGTTTGGCATCGGACTCGCAGATTTGACCGCCTCCGCGCAACCGCCGCCTTTGCCCACCAGTCTGGGTGGAATCCAGCTGCAATTTCGCGATTATCAAGGCACTCTCCACTTGGCGCCATTGTTGTTCGTGTCTCCGGGCCAGATCAACTATCAGGTCCCGCCTGACATTCCCCCAGGCGTCGCTTCCATCACCGTAGTTCGAGCGGGGGCACCGATAATTGAGTCTGGCCAGGCAATTAATGTCTCCGCTGACGGCGCGCCAAGCTTATTCACCGTCAACAACCAGGGACTTGCGGCTGCAACAGCGGTGCGTGTTCATCCAAATGGTACACAAACGCAAGTACAGGTTTATGCGTGCGACGCCCCCTCACCTTGCAAGGCTGTTCCTATCGATGTCAAAGGCGATCCGGTTACGCTGTCGCTTTATGGGACGGGCTTTGAGCTGGACGAAGTAAACATCTTCACGTACCCCGTGTGTACGGTGAACGCTGGTGACCAGATCGACGCTGCCTACTTCGGCCCGCAGGGGCAATATCCAGGGCTCGACCAAGCCAATCTGGCACTTCCGGCGAGTCTTGCGGGCAGCGGCGATACTGTCATCGCATGCCAAAACGTCGGGGTCGGCAGCCCCACCAACGCCGTACATGTAACCATCCAGTGACTTAGTGACTTAGTGTGAAAGTAACATCGATCGGACAGATTACTTCCACTGGTTCTCCACTTAGTAAGGTTGGTTTATAAATCCACTGTGACACGGCATCCAGCGCTGCGCGAGCTAGAAGCGGATGGCCGTCGATCAATTGCAAGTTTCGAATAGTGCCGTCCTTGCCGATGATACCTACCAAGTGAACCACGCCGTAGATTCTCGCGTTTCTGGCAAGCGGAGGATAGAGCGGGATTACTTGCTTCACCAGTTTGGCCATCTGCACGCCGCCGCTGACGTGTAGGAGGCCCGGTTGAGGCGTCGGTGGAGTCGGTGGCCTAATCACTGGGGGCGCGATGTTTATTGGCTTTACGAATAACGCCGGGCCTGGCCCTCCCCCACCATCTGAAGAGATCTGAATACCCGGCGGCAGGTCGATAGTGACCGGACCAGATGCCACTGGCGTGAGCGCCGTGGGTCGAATCGGATTGAATATCAGTGGCGGATGTAGAAAGGGTGGTCGCGCGGGACCACTCGCTGCATGCGCCGGAACCGGCTGCGTCTGAACCTGCCGGACCGGTGGACCCACCGTGACTACGTGCCAATGAAAGCCGGGTAAGTGATCGCCGTACATAAGTGGAATTATGATCATCAAACTTAGTACTAGTAACTCAGCACTTAGTGATGCCAGTAAACTCCACGACTTATTCGGCCCGTTGTCAGCGAGTATGGATTGCTCGAACACGTCTATGTAGACACCCACTCCTGTGGAAATGTTCCAGGCGATCCGGGTTGCGCCGAATAACCGGCCAGCGCCGACATCTCGGCACTCCCCCTTCGGCATCTCGCCGTAACTCATTGAGATGCTTAAGTGAAACATCGGTTGCCCAAATGCCCTCCAAGCATCGACGGAGAATCAAGGGAATGCTCAAGATCACCATTCACGACAGCTCGGAAGCTCTCACCTTCCAGGTAGAAGGAAAACTGATAGGAGACTGGGCGAAAGAGTTGGAGCAGGCCTGGAAGACAGCTTCCTCTACTCGGGACAGTAAGACGTTAATTGTCGATCTTACTGGAACCTTATATATTGACGAAGAAGGTAAGCGGGTACTTACAAACTTATTTCGCGACGGAGCGCTCTTCCGCACTTCCGGGACCATGACCACTTGCATCGTGGATGAGATTACCGGAAAGTCGCGGAAGTCGCGGCGAAGCATACTGGCGCAGCCGCTGTTGTTGTTGCTCGCGGTGGGCATCGCGCGAAGCGCCACGGATCCCGCGCCGCTAAAGCTTACCCTACGTGACGCAGTGCAAATGGCGTTGAAGCAGAACCCGCAAGTCCAGATCGCAAACCTCAATATCGCCGAGAGCCAGCAGAATCAAAACGTAGCGCGCTCCGGTTTACTGCCTCAAATCAACTTTTCAGGCTCTGAATCGATCCATCGCCTGAACCTGGAAGCCGCTTTCGGTTCGAAGATACCGGAGTTTCCGGGCCACGTCGGGCCTTTCTGGCTGGTGCAAGGGGGTCCGTCCGGCTCGTTGCCTCTGTTCGATTTTACAGCCTGGAGGCGTTGGCAAGCATCTAAAGAAAACGTGACTGGAACGCGGGCGCAGGAACTGACGGTGAGAGAAGAGAACGTACAACTGGTGGTTTCGCAATATCTGGGCAGCCTCAGGGCAGCCGCGGATGTGAAGGCGGCCGAATCCCGGGTGCAACTCTCCAAAGCACTGTTCGATCAGGCCAGCGATCTGCAGAAAAATGGGGTTGGCACCGGGATCGACACATTGCGAGCCAACGTCGAGTATCAGAACGAAAGGCAGCGGCTGATCGCGGCCCAGACCGTTTTGAAAACCTCGCTCTACGGCCTGGTGCGGCTGCTGAATATCGATCCGCACCAGCCGGTGGAGCTGGCCGATGAGTCGATGTTCTTTCACACGCCGGATTATCCGGCCGATGAGACGATCGAGCGGGCCTGGGTGGAGCGTCCGGAGATGAAAGCTCTAGCTTCCCAAGTCCGTTCGGCGGAATTGGAGAAGAAGCGCGTTGAGGCAGAACGTCTGCCGAGCCTGAATCTGGCGGGTTCCTGGAATCTACAGGGCATAACACCGACCTCGGCCGTCCCGGTCTATGAATTTGGCGTGAACCTGGATATTCCGCTGTACACGGGCGGAAGGATCAAGGCGCAGACGGCGGTGTCGGGAATCGAGCTGAAGAAGCTGGCGCAACAGCAGGACGAGCTTCGGAACCGGATCGCACTGGAAGTGAAAACGGCGCTGGCGGAGCTCGAGTCGGCCAAGAGCGAAGTGGAGGTTGCCAATCTCGGCGTGGATCTGGCCGGCCAGGAAGTGACGCAAGCACGCGACCGGTTTCAAGCCGGCGTGGCCAACAACATCGAAGTAGTTACAGCACAGGACGAGTTGTCGCGCGCCAATGACAATCAGATCGGGGCGCTGTATCGCTACAACCAAGCTCGCGCCGACCTGGCCCATGCCACCGGCCAGATGGAATCTTTGTATGCCAAGTGAAGGGAAGAAGATGGAACCGAAGACGCTCGATTACGACACCGACAGTGAGCTGGAACAATTAAACCGCGAGGTGGCTCGAGAGCCGCAGCGGCGATCTCGACGGCAGTTCAGCCGGAAGCTCGCCATTTTTGGCGGATTGCTGCTCATCGTCGCGGCCGGCGTGTTTTTCTGGGTGCGGGGCTGGAACCACGTTTCCACAGATGACGCGCAAGTGGACGGGCACATTGTGCCAGTGTCCTCGAAGGTCTACAGCAACGTCGTTGAGGTGTTGGTGAATGACAACCAACAGGTCAAGCAAGGCCAGGTTCTGGTTCGTCTCGATCCGCGGGATTACCAGGCCAAGGCCGACCAGTTGAGAGCCGCGGTAGCCGTGGCCCAGAGCCAGGCCGAGGGTGCGAACGTGGGCGTTCCACTCATCCGCGATACAACCCAAAGCAGCACTTCGAGCGCTGAAGCGGAGCTGGGCGCCATCCAAGCAGACTATGAACAAGCCAAGGCCGACTTCGACAAAGCTGCGAATGCCGATGTCGCGTATGCGCGCTCGAACGTTGTGACCGCGCAGGCCACTTACGATCGAGCGAAGGCAGATCTCGACCGGATGAAGCCGCTCGTGGACAAGGCCGAGATTTCGCGGCTCCAATATGATTCCTACGTCGCCGCGGCTCGGGTTGCCGAAAGCGAGCTTAAGGCATCCGAGGATAAGCTGGCGGGAGCCTTGCAGAATGCTCAAATGAAAAGAGCGGCCATGCTTGCCGCCCAGGCTCGTGTAACGCAAGGCCGCGCTGGGGTAGTAGAAGCGCGAGCTAACCAACAGCAGGTCAATGTCCGCACCGCCGATGCAGCTTCGGCCGCAGCCAATGTCACGCTGGCGCGCGCTAATCTCGAAACCGCGGAGTTGAACCTCAGCTACACGACAATTGTAGCGCCCATGGATGGCGTGGTTACCAAGAAATCGGTGGAGGTTGGGCAGATTGTGCAGCAAGGGCAAGGCCTGATGATGGTGGTGCCTCTGAACGATGTCTGGATCACCGCCAATTTCAAGGAGACGCAACTGCGCGGCGTCATTTCCGGGCAAAAGGCCGAAGTCAAAGTGGATCTCACCGGTATGACTTATCCCGGCCACGTAGATTCGGTGGCCGGCGCCACGGGCACTCGCTTGAGCCTGTTGCCTCCAGAGAACGCCACGGGAAATTACGTGAAGGTGGTGCAGCGAATTCCGGTGAAAATCATATTGGACCCGATTCCGGGGGGCAACAATATCCTGCGGCCGGGTATGAACGTCGAAGCCACAATTATTACGAAGTAGCCCCGCGCGTTAGCAAGGGGACGTGATCTAAAATGCAGCCGCAAGTTTTGAATGTAGCAGCTCCGGAAAAGCCGGCCATCAATCCGTGGGTGATCGCCAGCGTAGTGATGCTGGCCACCTTCATGGAGGTGCTGGACACCAGCGTGGCGAATGTGGCGCTGCCACACATCGCGGGCAGCCTTGCCTCCACGCCGGATGAATCCACGTGGGTGCTCACCGCGTATCTGGTGGCCAACGCCATTGTGCTTCCGCTCAGCGGTTGGTTCTCCACGCTATTCGGGCGGAAGCGTTTCTACATGACCTGCGTGCTGCTGTTTACCATCAGCTCGGCCATGTGCGGACTTGCTCCCAGCTTGGGAATGTTGATCCTGTTTCGCGTGCTGCAGGGCCTGGGCGGCGGAGCGCTGCAGCCGGTTTCGCAGGCCATCCTGCGCGAGACATTTCCCAGGGAAAAGCAAGGCATGGCGATGGCGGTGTACGGCATGGGAGTGGTTTTGGCGCCGGTGGTGGGACCCACGCTGGGTGGCTGGATCACGGACAACTACACCTGGCGCTGGATTTTTCTGATCAACATTCCGGTGGGCATATGTTCTCTGCTCTTCACGTCGCTGCTGATATTCGATCCGCCGTACCTGGTGCGCAAGAGCATCAAGGACGGTTTGAAGATCGATTATATTGGCCTGGGGCTGCTGGCCGCGGGGCTGGGAGCGCTTGAGATCACGCTCGATGAGGGACAACGGAATGACTGGTTCTCGTCGGGCGCTATTGTGGCGTCAACCATCATCGCCGTGGTCGGGCTGATTTCGGTGGTGATGTGGGAGCTTCGCCAAAAAGATCCCGTAGTGGATTTCCATCTGCTCAAGGACCGGAACTTCGCCATCTCAACTTTAACCATGTTCATGTTGGGTTTTGTTCTCTACGGAAGCACCATGGCGCTGCCGCTGTTCCTTCAGACGCTGCTCGGATATACGGCGATGCAGAGCGGCATGGCGCTTTCGCCGGGAGGTTTGGCCATCCTGGTGATGATGCCCATAGTGGGTTTTCTGCTTTCCAAGTTTGAGGCGCGCTGGCTAGTGATTTTCGGATTGCTGATTTCCTCTTACGGTCTTTTCCAGATGACCGATTTCGATCTGAATATCGATTTCCGGCACGCCGTGATTGCGCGCATCGTGCAGAGCCTTGGCCTGGCGTTCTTATTTGTTCCCATCAACACCATGGCGTTCTACTTTATAGCCAAGCAGAACACCAGCTATGCCACCGGCTTGATTAACCTGGCGCGCAACATCGGCGGCAGCACCGGCATTGCAATCTCCACCACGCTGGTTTCACGCCGCCAGCAGTTTCACCAGCAGCGGTTACTCGACCACTTGTCGCCGCTCGATGGCGCTTACCGATCCACGCTCGAATCCGCCAAGCAGATGTTCATGAGCAAGGGCGCGGATGCCGTGCATGCCACGGCTCAGGCGCAGCAGATGATTTACAACATGGTGCAGCGGCAAGCTACGCTACTCTCGTACCTGGAGGATTTCCGATTGCTGGCGTTCACTTTCCTGGCCGTGATTCCGTTGATGTTGTTCATGAAACGCATCCGGCCGAAGAAGAGCGAGATGGTTGTGGACTAGTGGGCTGGCGGCGCGAGTATCGGGTGGGGCGGACCCCCTGGTCCGCGCGGGTCCCCCAGGACCCGCTACCTCAAGCATTGACAAATACCAGCAGCAGGCCGACGTGGGCGTCGGCCGCGGACCAGGGGGTCCGCCCCACTTTGTGTTTTCGACGGTGCGAACGCGGCAAACACGAGTGTTCGCGAGCGACGACAGCCCGCTAGTTCTTTGCTTATTCAGTTAAAGAACTTGGCGGGTGGTTCGATAACACAATAGAGGGACTGACGTGCAGGAAGCCTCCATTGCGATTATTGCGCCACTCCAGCCCGAAGACTTCTTCGATCTGTTGTGGCAGGGCGTCTGGGAGGCCACTTTTGACCTCGCTCCCTTCGGCGTACAGGTGCGCAATCTTCCCACAGAGCGCTACAACGTCGCGGGACAGCAGGAGATCCTGAGCCAGTTGCTGGAGGACAAGGTGGATGGCATTGCCGTGATGCCGGCCCACGCCGAAGCGCTTAACCATCTCATCGACAAACATGAAGCGCAAGGGACCCCCGTGGTCACGTTTCATGGAGATGCTCCCGAGAGCCGGCGATCGGCGTTTGTGGGTCCCGACCCGTTCCAGGCGGGAGTGCTGGCCGGGGAGTTACTCGCGAAACTGATGGGTGGACGAGGACGGGTTCTGTCGTTTCCAGGCCCGTCCGAAAAGCATCATCTCGCTCAACGCGAGCAGGGTTTTCGCGCCGAATTCGCTGAGCATCCAGGCTGCACGGTGGTCACTTCGCAAATGCCCGTTCTCGACTCGCTGCAGGCTTTCCCGGCGGAATGGCTTGAAGCTTTGAGATCCGCCGATGGGGTGTACGTCGGCAACGAAGACCTGGTAAGCATAGCTGCTGCCCTGGAACAAGCGGGTGCGTGTGCGCCTTGCGTCGGTTTTGGCAATACCGACCCGCTGCAGCCGTTTCTCGCGCGGAAAACTGTTTCCGCCGTGATTGATGAGCAACGCTATCTGCAGGGCTATTTTGCTGTGCAGAAGGCCTACGAAGCAAGTCTCAAGCGGGCGCAAGGCGTGACCGTGAGCGGCATACGAGTGCCCTCGGATGTGGCTCTGGCGGCCAACGCGTCTGACAGCCGGGATTCGCTTCACGCTGCGTTTGAGATGCTGCTCCGGCAACGCACGGAGGCGCTGTGCTCCTACAAGCAACGGCTGGAACAGGCTAACGCGGAGCTGGAGAATCTTGCCATTACCGATCCGCTCACGGGTTTGCTCAATCGCCGCAAGTTTGAAGAGGTGTTGGAAAAAGAAGTGGCCCGGGCGCGCCGATATGGTCCGCTGTCGCTGCTCATGATTGACTTGAACCTCTTCAAGCAGGTGAACGACCGGCATGGCCACCAAGCCGGAGATGAAGTTTTGAAGGGCGTGGCTCAACTGCTGAGGTCATGCTGCCGGGAGACGGATGCATGCGCGCGGCTGGGCGGAGACGAGTTCGCCGTCATTCTGCCTCACACCGACGGCGCCGCGGCTGAAGTTGTACGTGACCGCATCCTGAAACAGACGGCCTGCACCACTGTTCCTATTGGTGGTCAGGAACTGCCCTTGAGTCTCAGCATCGGGATGGCCAGCTTAGTGGAGGCTCCCGAGGCTGTGGCCTTGGTGGCGGCCGCGGATGCCGATATGTACCGCGTGAAACAGGCGTCGCGGGCGGAACAGGTGTTCAGATAGCGCCAACCGTGGCCGCGTCTTCTTGTTGGCAAATCGTGAAAAAATCGGCGCATGCACCGACTCCCTCACGGTCGCGGTTCGGTAACACTTCTTTCCGAACCGCGAGCGTAAGCGACCGGTGCTTTTGAATTTTTCACGGATTCTCAGGCTACAACTGTGTCTCGGACAACGTAATCCGTTCGCGCAGCAATTCCGGCATTTCCTCGGGCGATTGCACTCGCAGCACATCCAAGCCCGCGGCCCGGGCGCTGGCTTCGCCGGCGTCCGAATCTTCCACCACCAACGCACTTCGCACGCCGAGCTTCTTCACCGCCAGCAAATAGGGATCAGGCGCCGGCTTAAGCTTTTTCACGTCGCCGCCGTAGACCACAGCACGAAAAAAGTCGTGAATGCCGGCGTGGCGCAGAATTGGTTCCACTTCGCTCTGACCGCTCGAAGTCACCACCGCTAATTGATAGGCATCGAGTTGCGGAAGCAGTTCCAGCACTTCGCCCGAAAAAGACTGACGCTCCAGCATGCGGCTTCGGAACAATTCCTTCTTGCGTGGATACTCGGCCAGCAGACGTTCCACTTCCAGCGGCCGTCCGGCCTCGCGGCAGATCATCGACATCAGATCGCGATCCGAGACGCCGATTCCATGGGTCCTGTAGGTCTCCCAATCCAGGTGCATATCAAAGGTCTGGAGAATTTCCTGCCAGCACTCAAAGTGAACCGGTTCGCTGTCTACCAGCACGCCATCGAAATCAAACAGAATCGCTTCGTATCGCACTCACTTCAGGATCGCATGGTGATGGACGCCTAAATATCGTAAGCTCGAAACGTGGATGCGGACACTCAAATCGGCGGCCCTCACGCGCATTTCCCTTCCACACAGCTTTCCCTGCTCCAAGCCGCCACTCACGGCCTTACGAACGAGGCGCTGGACCGCGTTATGGCGCTGTACTGGAAGCCGGTCTATCGGTTCATCCGCCTTAAATTCCGCAAGAACAACGAAGACGCCAAGGACCTGACACAGGGTTTCTTCTCCACCGCGCTCGAGCGGGATTTCTTCACGCGCTTCGATCCGGCCAAGGCTTCCTTCCGCACCTACCTTCGGATGGCAGTGGAACGCTTCGCCGCCAATCAGTATGCCGCATCCAACCGGCAGAAACGCGGTGGCGACATCCAGTTCGAGCCTGTCGAGGATTATGCCGCCACTACCGAATCTCCCGAACAAATCTTCGAACGCGAATGGCAGCGGCAGTTGTTCGCTCTGGCGCTTGATGATCTGCGGGGGCACTGCGACGCTTCGGGAAAACAGCTCCAGTTCCGCATTTTCGACGCCTACGATCTGGCTGTGGACGAAGACAATCGACTCTCCTACGCCAGCCTGGCCGCACGCCATGGCATCGCCGAAACCGCCGTGACCAACCATCTGGCCTGGGCGCGGCGCACGCTACGCGGATTCGTCAACGAACGTCTCCGCGGCGTTACGTCCGGTGAACAGGAATTGCGCAAGGAGATGCGTCGTGTATGGATCTGAGCGACTCTGTCCTGGATCATTTGCGCTCCGTTGCCGCGCTGCCCGATCTCACTGCTACGCGTTACGAAATAGAATCCGAGATCGGCCGCGGCGGATTGGGTGTGGTTTACCGAGCGCACGACCGCGAGCTCGACCGGCCGGTGGCTTTGAAAGTCCTGGATTCCGCGCTGGCCGGCGAAGCACAGCTCATCGCTGGCCTCGAACATCCGGCCATCGTCCCTATTTATGAGACGGGCACTTTGCCCGACGGCCGCGCCTTCTACGCGATGAAACTGGTGACGGGCGCGCGCCTCGATCAATATCTGACGGGATCTACCTCGCTGGCGGAACGTCTGCGCATCCTGCGGCGCGTGGGTGAGGCGCTGGGGTTCGCCCACAGCCGAGGCGTCATTCATCGCGATCTTAAACCTCAGAACGTGATGGTGGGCGAATTCGGCGAGGTTTATCTGATGGATTGGGGCGTGGAAGCCGTTGCAGGCACGCCTGCGTTTTGCGCCCCCGATTCGCATTTGGATCAGCAGTCCGACATCTACTCGCTGGGCGCGATGCTGGAATTCATGCTGCCCGCTTCCGCGCCACCAGCCCTCCGTGCCATCGCTCGAAAGGCCAAGAGTATTGATCCGGCCGCGCGCTATCCGGATGTTCCGGCGTTTCTCGCCGACCTCGATCGGTTCCAAACAGGACTGGCCGTGCTGGCGTGGCGCGAACCGTTCTCGTATCGATTGCGGCGCTTCGGCTCGCGCAACGCCGTTTTGCTGTGGTTGCTGGCTGCCTATGCCGGTATAAAATTCCTGTTGTTTTTTCTGCGGAACCTTTAAAGGAATTGCGGCAGACGTGGAATTCCCTTGTGAGAGGTGAACAATGAACAAAATCCTGGCCGGACTGGTTTTCGGACTGATCCTGGGAGCTATTGACGGCGCCACCGCGTGGTTTTATCCGGAAACGCGCAGTGTGATTGGGGGCATCATGGTGGGCTCGTCCATCAAAGGCATGCTGGTGGGCCTGCTCGCCGGATGGTTCGCGTACAAAGTGCAATCCACGCTTTGGGGGATCGTGGTGGGCTCAGTTTTGGGATTGCTATTCGCCTACGCAGTGGCCGCGATGGATGCCACCAAAGGCAAGCCGCATTACCTGGAGATCATGCTGCCCGGCTTCCTGGTGGGCGCCATCGTCGGATTCTTGACCCAACGAATCGGGATGCCACGCCCTGCCGAAAGGCGGGAAGCATGAAAAAGTGGCTCGCTCTCCCGATCGCAATCGTCACGGCGCACGCCGTTGCAGCCCAAACGGACCCGTGGGCCAACTTGCGTGTGCTGGAAGGAAAATGGGAGGGTCCCACCACCGGCAAACCGGGCAAAGGAATCACTTCACGCGAGTATCGCTTCGAGATGAACGGGAAGTTCCTGTCGCAGCGCAACAAAGTGGTGTGGGAAAAAGCCGAGATCCACGAGGATTTTAGCTACCTCAGCTACGATACGCGCCAGAAGAAGATCGTATGGAGGCAATTCCACAGCGAAGGCTTCGTCCACGAATACACTTTGGATTCGGTGAGCGCTGACGGAAAATCGCTAGAGTTTTCCTCAGTACGCATCGAGAATGTTCCGCCGGGATTCCGGGCCAAGGAATCGTATCGCATGCTCTCCGCCGACGAGATTGAGTCGACGTTCTGGCTGGCAGAACCCGGCAAAGATTTTGAAGTGTATACCGAGACTCGCCTCAAGCGGATGAAGTGATAGCGCCTTATGCGAAGAGGCGTTACCGTATACTGAACGTGTGATTGTGCGGACGCGCTGCATTTACGCGAGCATCTGCATCGGCCTGGTTGCCATGGAAGTCTGCCAGGCATATATCACGTCCAACCTGCCTTTTGAAGAGCTGACCCTTGCTCCGGTACTCGCAACCTGCGTGGTTGAAGAGGTCACGCGTGGCGCTCCGCTCCAGTCAGGACGAGCGCCTTTAGCGGCCCATGCCACCCTGCGCGTTCTAAGAAGTTTCCCTCCAACAACCTTCGGCGGCGGCGAACGAATTAGACTCGACTACGAAGCGCTCCCGGCAGCGACAGCGAACTCGGTCAGGAGTATGAGCGGACCGGATGTGCCGCCTCTCACGCCCGATTCAGTCGTGGTGCTGGCTCTCAAGCTGAATGCAAGACCTACTACAGACGCGTGGCGCTTGATCGTGGATGAGGGTATGGGACTGGTGGTTCCCGCAATCTCCTCGGAGCCGCCGTTCCCCGGGAGTCCCGCGAACAAACGAGACTACCTCCTGCGTGAAATAGCATCGGTGCTGGCGGCCGGCACAAGAAGTGAAGCATTGGCGGAGGCTTCTTACACTTCCGCGCAAAAAGAGATCGCGCCGGACCTCATGCATCTGTTGGGGTCCCAGTTACCAGCCGACGACGACCATTGGGCGCTGATTGCCGCATCACTGCTCAGCTCCATGGGGGTGCCGCGTCCAACCGTGGCTGAGTTTCTCGCCCGCCAAGACGGCAGTTCGTTGATTGCGGCCGTCCTTCATCAGGTTTACGGATCGGAAAGCGCGAAAGAGAGACTGATTCATCAACTTCTGACCAACTCCGACATCGCAAGCTGGGGCACGGGAGTCACGTTACGAGAGTTCGCTCAAGAGCCGGTCCTGGTTCGCGAGCTGCGGGAGATGCTTGGGGCGAGGCGGCCAGGGTCGCTCTATGTCGCCCGCGACGTCATGCTCGCGGGGCAGAAGGAAATCCTTCCGGATGCAACCAACCTCGCTGTTCAGTACATTTCTACGCAGGCTGTGGACATCGCCGAAATGAGCATCGCATGCTCGGTCGTCCGCGACTTCGGAAGTGATCAGCAGTTCAGCCAATTGCTCGACACGATCAAGAAATACCAATATCGGGATCGGCGCCTCTACGACAGCCTTTGGTCAGCCACGATCTGGTCTGACAATCCGCGCGAGCGAAAAGTGCTGGAGATCCTATCGGAGGATCAACGCGCCGGCGCAAACGGCTTGCGCTATAGCGATATCGCGCGAGGCGAGTTGACTCGGATAAATGGCCTTGCTCCGGCTCCCGTCAAGCGATGATGTCGTGGATCACGTTTCCGGCCACATCCGTCAGCCGGAAATCGCGGCCGCTGTAGCGATAGGTCAGCTTGGTGTGATCGATGCCCAGTAGATAAAGCACGGTGGCATGTAGATCGTGCACATGGACCGGCTTTTCCACCGCCTTGAATCCAAATTCGTCCGTGGCGCCGTAGGTGGTGCCGCCCTTCACGCCGCCGCCCGCCAGCCACATCGTAAACCCGAACGGATTGTGGTCGCGCCCGTTCTGCACTCCGCCGCCTGCGCCGATTTCCACCACCGGCGTGCGCCCGAATTCCGATCCGCAAACCACCAGCGTGTCCTTTAACAGGCCGCGCGATTTCAGATCCTTGATCACCGCGGCAAACGGCTGGTCGGAATCCTTCGCGTTCTTGCGATGCGCCTGGATATCGGAGTGCGCGTCCCACGGATCGCCCTTGGCATAGTACACCTGCACCATGCGCACGCCCTTTTCCACCAGCCGTACCGCCAGCAGACAGCCGCGCGCCGTGCTGCCTGGTCCATAAAGCTTCAGCGTGGCTTCGCTCTCCTTGCGAATATCGAAGACTTCCGGCGCTTCCGTTTGCATGCGGTAAGCCGTCTCCATGCTTTTGATGGTGGCGTCGAGCTGCGGATCCTGAATCGATTCGCGCTCAATCCGCATGCGATCCAGCTTTTCCAATAAATCCAGCTCGCGGCGCTGCTCGGGCAGGCTGAACTTATCGTTGTAGATGTAAGAAATCGCTTTCTTGGGATCGAACTTTTTGTCCACCAGCGACTCGGTCTGCTTTTCCAAAACTTTATCGGAAATATAGGTGCCCTGGTGAACGGCCGGCAGGAAGGCATTGTTCCACAGCGGCGGTCCCACGGTAGTGGGAACGTCCGGACACAGCACCACGTAGCCGGGCAGGTTCTTGTTCTCGGTCCCCAATCCATACGTGAGCCACGCGCCCATGGAGGGCCGTCCCACTTGGCTGTGGCCGGTGTTCATCATCAGCATGGACGGCTCGTGATTCGGAATATCGGTGTAGACAGAACGTATGAAGCAAATGTCGTCCGCGCATTCGCCCACATGAGGGAACAGCTCGCTGACTTCCATGCCGCATTTCCCGTACTTCTTGAACTCGAACGGCGACTTCATCAGAGTGCCGGTCTTGCGCTCGGTGGCGACACTGCCACCCGGAAGCGGCTGTCCGTGATATTTCTCGAGCGCCGGTTTCGGATCGAAGCTGTCCACTTGCGACAATCCGCCGTTCATGTAGAGAAAGATCACGCGCTTGGCGTGCGGCGCGAAATCCAGTTTGCGAGGCTCGAGGCCGCCATCCGCATCCGTGTCTATGCCCGCCTTGGCCAGCGAGTCGGAGATCATCCCCGCGAACGCCATCATGCCGAATCCATTGCCGATGCGGCAAAGCGCGTCGCGCCGGTTCAACGGCATTCCCGATTTATGCGGCCTCATACTGGACACTCCTCGATAGGTTTGGTGAAACAAACGCTAACCGACTCCCTTACGGTCGCGGCTCAGAATCGATTACCGAGCCGCGACCGTTAGGGAGTCGGTGCCTAATTCACAAACAAGAACTCGCTCGAGCTCAACAATACTTTCGCGTACCGGCCCCAGGTAGTGACAGGAAGCGGGGGCTTTTTCTCTTCCGTTTTCCCTTTGCCGGAACCGACCACGCCGGCCATCATTCCGTCCGGCGAGATCTCTTCGTCAGCGGGCGCCGGTTCGGGAACTTTGTCGGCGCCTTTCTTGTCCTTTTCGGCTTTTTCCTTCTTTTCCTTCTCCGCCTTCTGCTCTTCGTACTCCTTCAGCGGCTCCGTGCGAAGATACTCGAGACCCATCTTGACCTCTTCAGGAGTCCCCTCCCGGCCGTAAACCAGCCTGTAGACTTTCTGGATGCGCGCCGTATTGTCGGGCTCCGGAGCTACGCGCTGCGCCAGGTGCTCGGCTTGCTGCTGGACAAAATCACTATTCATAAAGAAGAGCCGCTGCAGAGGCACGGTGGTGGCAAAACGCTTCTCGGCCGATAGATTCGGACTCGGGAAATCGAACAGTTGCAGATATTCGTCCAATCGGTAACGGCTCACTTTTCCATAAACGGTGCGGCGCGTGTAGTCCGGCTTCAGAGGCTCAGACGGGCCACCAATCTTCGGATCCAGATCTCCCGCCACGGCCAGAATAGAATCGCGAATCTGCTCCGCATCCATGCGGTGACGATTGGCGCGCCAATAAAACCGGTTCGCGGGATCCTTCTCCAGATTCTCCTTCACGCCTTCGTCGCTCAGTTGGTAAACCGCGCTGAGCAGAATCTCGCGATGCAGCTTCTTCACCGACATTCCGTTATCGACGAACCACTTCGCCAGGTATTCGAGCAACTCCGGATTGGTGGGACGCTCGCCCATGATGCCGAAATTGCTGGGTGTATCCACGATTCCGGTACCGAAGTGCGCGCGCCAGATGCGATTGACAATCACGCGCATCGCAATCGGCTGCTTGACAATCTGTTCAGCCAGATCCAGGCGGCCGCTTCCGTGATTCAGCGGGATCGGATCGTTGCTCAGTACCGAAAGGAAATGCCGCGGGACCTCGTCTCCCAGATTGAACGGACTCCCGCGTAGGTTGAGCTTAGGCTCCTGGATTTTCTCGGCTTCCGTCACGCCGTGCACGTACGGAAAATGCGGCGGCATCTCTTTTTTCATGGCTTCGATGTCAGCGCGCAAGGCATCAATGTACGCGTGGCGTTCCGCGCTCAACTGCCGTTCGAGCGACCAGCCTCGGAACGCCAGCAAGCCGGGCTTAACCCGCTCCGGCGCCTGCTGTGGATCGTCGCCCTCGCCCAGATCGCGTACGAAGACGTCCACCCACAGATTCATCTTCTCAATGGGCATGGTCTTCAGCTCCAGGCCACAGCCGGGACAGAAATCGTCGTTGGTAACGAACTCGTTCGGCAAATTGGCCCGCTTTTTCTTCTTGGTGGTGGGCAGTGCTTTGTGCTCGATGATCTCGTTCTCGTCTTTGATCTCGTGCCGCTCGAACATAATGCCGGTCAGCGTCTTCTGAAACTCGTCGCCCAGCTTTTTCGCTTCGTCCTTAGCGCCGCCACGCTTGATCATCTCCTGCCAGGCCATCAAATACGGATAGTTCTTGGGCGGCTTGGCCAGGAACTTTATCCAGCGCTCGAACAGCTCGTAATCCAGCTTGTCCTGCTGCACTACCACGGCCAGCTCCGCTTTTTCCGGGCCAGCCACTTTCCAAACCGACTGAATGTATTTGGAGGCCTGAAACGCCAGCGTCTCACCGAGCTGTTTGCTCTCCGTACTCATGAAATCGCCCAGCAGCTCTTCGCGCGCTTCAATCTGTTTCTCGTTTTTCTTGTATTCCTCATGCACGCTCTTCGGCACCAGCGGATACTCGTGATACACGGTGTTCAGAAAAACGCCCGAGAGCGCGTAATAATCCTTGGTCGGGATGGGATCGTACTTATGGTTGTGGCAGCGCGCGCAGCCCACGGTCAGGCCCAGGAATCCGCGCGACACAACATCCACGCGATCGTGCCGTTCATCGGCGCGAGTCACTTCCACCGAACCGTTGTCGTAAAACCATGGTCCTTGCCCCAGGAATCCGAGCGCCGGAAGCATTTTCGCGCGCGACATCTCTTCCATGAGATCGGCCGCCAGTTGCGCCTTCACGAAAACGTCGAAAGGCATGTCGTCGTTGAACGCTTTGATCACCCAATCGCGGTAGAGATACGCCTCGGGATAAGGATTGTAGCCACGGCGCATGGGATCCAGGCTCCGGTAATCGTCTTCGCCGAAGCGCGCGACATCCAGCCAGAATCTGCCCCAACGCTCGCCGTACTGCGGCGCCGCGAGCAGACGATCCACAACTTTGGAGAACGCGTCGGGTGTCTGGTCCTTTTCAAACGCCTCGATCTCTTCAAAGGTGGGGGGAAGACCCGTCAAATCCAGAGTGACGCGCCGAATCAAAGTTCGCTTGTCCGCCGGCGCCACCGGTTTCAGCGCCTCATGCTCCAGCTTCGCGAGTACGAACCGATCAATATCCGTCTTTGCCCAGGCGGCATCCTTGGGCGCGGGCGCAGGCGTTGTCTTCAGCGGCTGGAACGACCAGAAGGCGCGCTGTTCGGGCGTGATTACGTAGTCGCCTGATTTCGGACTCACCACCGGCGTCGCCGACTCAGGCCAGTTCCCGCCGGCCTTCACCCACGCGGCTAGATCCAGGATTTCCTGATCCTTGAGTTTGCCGCCCATGGGCATCTTGAGTTTCGGATTGGTCTGGCGGACGGCTTGAATCAGGAGGCTTTTATCGGGATCGCCCGGCACCAAGGCCGCGCCGGATTTTCCGCCTTTGAGGATGCTCTCACGGCTATCCAGGCGCAACCCGCCAAGCGCTGACGCCGCATGACAGGTGAAACAATTGTTGACCAGAACCGGCCGGATTCGAGCCTCGAAGAAGTCCGGGCTATCCGGAGCGGAAGTGGCTGCCAGCGCGACTGCGGTGCACGCAATGAGTGCTCCAGCGATGCGAGCTGTTAAGCCGCTTGACATCTTCTTCATAGTATAAAGGAGTAGCAAAATATGAATCCTCGCCAGATGGCACTAATTGCTTTCGCGCTAGTACTTCAAGGGCAGGAGAAGCCGGCCAAACCGGGGGTCAAGACGCCCGGCGTCAAAATACCCATTGCGGCGCTGAAGCCCGAGACGGTGTTCGAGGTGCCGGGCACACCGGATTGGATCGTGGTTGGGGATGCCGTCTGGATCTCCAACAAGCCAAAGAATAGTGTAGCGCGCATCGATCCCAAGACGAACAAAGTGGTCGAGACGGTGACGGTGGGCAAAGCGCCATGCTCAGGGCTCGCCATCGGATTCGACAGCCTGTGGGTGCCGAATTGTGGCGACAAGACGCTATCGCGCGTGGATCTAAAAACCAACAAAGTCACGGTCACCGTTCCGATGGGGATTGGCGACTCGGAAGGCGGCCTCGCGGTCAGTCCGGATAGCGTCTGGATGATGACGGACAAGAACGGAACGCTGGCGCGCATCGACCCATCCACTAATAAAGTTGTTGCTGAAGTCTACGTTGCTCGCGGCTCCTATACGGTGGCATTCGGCGAGGGCGCTGTCTGGGTAACCAGCACCTTGGGAAACCTGGTGAGCCGCGTGGATCCCAATACCAACCTGGTTACCGACACAATCCCTGTAGGCAAAGCGCCTCGATTCCTGGCGGTAGGCGAAGGCGCCGTCTGGACGCTCAATCAGACCGACGGCACGGTTTCAAGAATCGACCCCAAGACCAATAAAGTGGTCGCGACCATTGAAGTTGGTGTCCCGGGCGAGGGCGGCGACATCGCGGCGGGCGAAGGATCGGTTTGGGTGACATCGTTCGGGTTTCCGATATCGCGAATCGATCCGGCTAGCAACAAAGTTGTGCAGCAATTTGTGGGTAAAGGCGGCGACGCGCTACGAGTGGGTCTGGGCTCAGTGTGGCTGTCGAATTTCGAGGCAGGCACGGTGTGGCGGATTGATCCCAAGCGGATCGCGGCAACCTTGGCGGAATAAAATCCGTTTCTCGTTTCTCGTTCATCGTTTCTCGTTCGTAACCCGCGCAGCGCGGGTTGGACAGACAATGACCATTTAGCAGTCATAGGAGTAGAATTGATAAAGACGCGGCTAATCGCAGCAGGCCGATGAACATAACGATCCATCCTGAACTTGAAACGCGGCTTCGCGAGCGGGCGGAATCGGAGGGCCTGACGATCGACGCCTACGTCGAGCGCATCGTTCGCGCTGACCAGCAAGCCGAGGACGAACTCGAACTGCTGGCTATCGACGGGCTCAACTCCGGCGAGCCATTTGAACCAACCCCTGGTTTCTGGGAAGAAAAGCATCGTCAGCTGGACGAGAAGCTAAAGAAGTCCGCCGCGCGGTGATTGGCCGCTAACTTCGATTGTCTCCCGAACCGCCTTTCTTATCCGCGTTTATCTGCGGCCAAGAATCGGGGAATGAGTATCCTGTCACCGCATTTCGTCTCTCGTTCCGGCCGAAAGTACCTAACGAGAAACGGGTACTAAGTCATTTCCCGAATCAAGTTAAACCATCAAAATGTCGAAGAGCCAATAGGTGCGCTTTCAAGTCCTACTCGGTCTCTGTCTTCTCACCCTGGTCCGTTCCGCTGGGGCCATTACCGTTCGAGACAGCCGCGTAACTGCTTCAGTTACCGAGGAATCCTGCCGGGTTCCGAAAGCGGCCAGTTTGTTTCAGCCCACCGATCGTCAGGCCTTCCTTTGGTTCCAAGCCCGGCAGGTGCGATCGGGCGACCAATTGCGCGTGGAATGGTTGGACCCTTCCGGCGCCGTCTCCACTTCGGCCGACTACGGAGAACTGCCCGATGCCGCTGAGCTGTGCTTCACCTCGCAACTCCCGATTGCAGGATTCGCGCCTGCATCGCAGCCTGGCAACTGGACCGTCCGCGTTCTTTCGAGCGGTCGGCCGTTGTTTTCCCGCGCTTTCCAAATTGCCGCGAACACCGATGCCGGTGGTCCGACCGTAACTGGAGTGACCTGGTCCGGCGTGCGCGCGCAGGAAATCGATTTCACGGTGTCGGGCAAAAATTTTCAGCCCAATCCGCTGGTCTTCATCGCGCAGTACACGCGTTCCGGTGGATGGACCTATCTAGCCAGTCTCCAGCCGCGATCCGCGACGCCGAACCAGCTCACAGTGCACTATCCCGGTCTGCCGGCGAACGAATATTTGGTGATCGTGCAGAATCCCGATCAGCGGATGAGCCGGCCGATGCCGTTTGTGATTGCGACGGAAGGCTACAAACTGCCCACAGCGGCAGGCGAACCGTGGGTAATCACGCAAGGTCCCTACGGGACGTTTTCGCACTGGGGCAATGCGCTGCATGCGTTTGACATCGCGCCGCAGTCCGGCCGTTGCATTGTGGCGATGAAGGGAGGCGTGGCCTCCACGCACGACCTCGGCCTCGGGCAGGATCATCACCACCGAAGCTTTGGCAATTACATTACGATCGATCACGGCAATGGCGAGTACAGCCACTACGCGCATCTCGCCACCGGCTCGTTTGTAGTTGAGAACGGGCAGCGCGTGGAGCAAGGGCAGGCGCTCGCGACGGTGGGCAACAGCGGCTACACGCTCGGCGAAGGCGGCGGTTATCACGTACACGTCAGCGTGACGCGCGGCCTGGCTATTTCTTCGCCCAGCGTTCCCTTCCAGTTTCAGGATCTTCCGGATGCTTCGCGCGCGGTCAATCGGACGGTGGTTTCCGCCAACGCTTCGCCGCTATGCAATTGCCGCGATCGGCATCCCGGCGGTGCGGCGGCAGTGGCGCGGAAATCCTTCGAGCAGCAGTTTTCCGGCCAAGTCTCGGTCGCTCAATGGTGGAGCGAAGTGGTAACCGTGCCGAAGGGATCGAAGATGTTCGAGGTCAGCCTCTCATGGCCCGGCTCGAATGATTCCTTGGACCTGCACCTGGTGAGCCCGAGCGGCCGTCACTACGGTTGGTACGGTGACACCACCGGCTACTCAGGATCGAAAACCAATCCGCAGGAATTCCACTTGCCCAAGCCGGAAATCGGCATGTGGCGGATTTCGGTGGAAGGCGTGCGCGGCTCCGGGCCAATCGAGTTCGGCGTGGCGACGACGGGCCGGAAACCGAATCCGGAATTGGTGGCATCGAGCGCAGGTCAGTAGCCGAAATGCAACTCAGTTTTTAGACTGGCATTCGTGGTGGGGCGGACCCCCTGGTCCGCGCGGGTCCCCCTGGACCCGCTCTTCGGAGCTATATCAATCTCACAACAGGCCGACGAGGGCGTCGGCCCGCGGACCATGGGGTCCGCCCCACTTTGTGTCACCCTAGCTTCGATTTCAGCAGTTCATTCACCGCCGCTGGATTCGCTTGCCCCTTGCTCACCTTCATCACTTGACCAACAAGATATCCGATGACCGTCGTTTTTCCGGATTTGTATTGCTCCACTTGCTTCGAATTCGCGGCGATCACTTCGTCAATAATTTTTTCGAGCGCTCCGGTGTCCGAGATCTGCCGTAGCCCCTCACTCTCGATGATTTCCTGCGGGGATTTCCCTGTATCGTACATCTTGAGGCTGATCTCTTTAGCCATCTTGCCGCTGATTTCGCCTTGGCTCACCTTCTGGAGCAACGTGCCTGTTCCTAGCGGCGTGATCTTTTCAAAGGCGTCCGGAAGCCCCATCAGCTCGGTGATAATCCAGTTGGCCGTGCCTTGCGGATCGCCGGAGACCTCATTGGCCTTTTCAAAATAGTCGGTCACGGACTGCGTAGCCGTCAGTACTTGGACCTGGTAGTCGCTCAGCGAGAGCTTTCCAAGCTTCTCGCGTTTTGCTCGCGGAAGTTCCGGCATCGCTTCCCGAATCCGGCCGAGCCATTCGTCGCTCACTTGCAGCGGAACCAGATCCGGTTCGGGAAAGTAGCGATAATCGTGCGCGTGTTCCTTGCTGCGCATCCCCACCGTCTCGCCGGTGCTCACGTTGTATGACCGCGTCTCCTGCTCCACGCGCCCGCCGCTTTCGAGCACAGCCACTTGCCGGGCGATCTCATAATCCAGCGCCATCTTGGCGAACCGGAATGAGTTCAGGTTTTTCACTTCCGCCTTGGTTCCGAATTTTTCCACGCCCTTCAAGCGCACCGATACGTTGGCGTCGCAGCGCAATTGGCCTTTCTCCATATCGCACTCGGAGACGCCCACATACTGCATCACTAGCTTCAGCTCGGATAGATACTGATAGGCCTCTTCCGACGATCGCAAATCCGGTTCGCTCACGATTTCGATCAGCGGCGTACCGCTGCGATTGAGGTCGACGTAGGTGTAGCGGTCGGAATCCTTAAAGCCGTCGTGGATGCTCTTGCCGGCGTCGTCCTCCATGTGAACGCGCGTCACACCGATCACTTTTTTGACGCCATCCGCGGTAATCTCCAGCTCGCCGCGCTCAGCCAGCGGCTGATCGTATTGCGATATCTGATAGCCTTTGGGAAGATCCGGATAAAAATAATTCTTGCGCGCGAACCGCGAAAAGGAATTGACTGTGCAATGCATGGCCAGAGCGGCTTGAATCGCCATCTCCAGCGCTCGGGCGTTCAGTACCGGCAGTGCACCGGGAAGGCCCAGACACACCGGACAAACATTAGTGTTAGGAGGTGCGCCGAAGCCGGTGGGACAACCACAGAAAATTTTGGTGCGGGCGTTGAGCTGGACGTGCACCTCCAACCCGATAACCGGCTCGTACTTCGCTATCTCTTCCGGCGTAGCTACGCCCAAAACGCCTGAGGCCATGCTTCATTATAGGAAGACTATTCCTAGCGAAGATCGGCCAGGATTTCAGACTTGGCCTCGGCCAAGTGAACGCCTAGATTGGCTGTGTTGGATGCGATGTTGTTGTGAGCCATGGCGATGAGCTGAACGGAACACTTCATCGTGTCTCTGATCCCGCTTCCCTCGGGAGCGCTCATCGCGAATCCCACCAAGGAACATCCTATTACGAAAATGCCTTCCAGTAATCTTGTCATCGCAATTTCTCCTGCCTGGCTCATCTCTAAAGACGAGGCTGCTGGCTGTTTATTACAAGTCCACCCGCCGTAGGGTAAGCCTCCGGCTTGCCCCGGGACAAGCCGGAGGCTTGTCCTACGATTACGGGTTACGATTACGGTTAGGATTACTGTTTCGTTCCGGCCAAGGATGCGGTAGCGAGCAAGCCGCCTAAGCCCATTGTTTCCACCGCGCTAGAGGGAACAATCACCATCGCGCCCTTTTCCTTGATGGCCTCATACAACATGTTCATGGCCCTCAGGTGCAAAGCCACCGGGTTGTTCACGTAAAGCAGGGAAGCTTCCGCGAACTTGCTGGATATTTCGGTCTCGGCAGTGCCCAGGATGATGCGTGCCTGCCGTTCCCGCTCGGCCTGCGCCTGCCGGGACATGGCGTCCTCCAGCGCCTGCGGGATGTGAACGTCGCGGATCTCAACCGATTGAACTGTGATCCCCCATGGGTTCGTCTTTTCATCCAATATGCGCTGCAACTCTTTGCCGAGCATCTCGCGCTCCGTGATCATTTGCGCCAGATCGTGGCGGCCGATGGATTCCCGCAAGGCCGTTTGTGCGCTCATCGTGATAGCCTGGTCGAAATCCATCACTTCGAGAATCGACTTCTCGGCGTTCCACACCAGCCAGAATATGATGGCATCCACATTCACGGGTACGGTATCGCGCGTCAATGCTGACTCCGCTTTTACGTCTGTTACACGCACGCGCTGGTCCACGTACTGGCTAATGGAATCGATCACTGGAATTATAAAGAAGATGCCCGGTCCGCGCAGGCCAATGTAGCGGCCTAGGCGCAACACCGCAGCCTTTTGCCACTGTTCAGCTACTTTGATCGCGAACAGGAAATACAGACCGATCACCGCCGCAACTATCGCCGGCGCCTGATTGTTGTAATAGACCGATGGCGCCAGGCCGATGGCGATGCACACCACGAAAACCGCTACTCCCATAGTGCTGATCTGCGCGGCCCCTAATCGTCCAGCGGGTCCTCCTCGAGAGGGTCTAATCGTCAACATTGGAAATGCCATAGCTCAAGTTCTCCTGTTCTGTTCGTTCTGCAACTCGTTGAAATAGTCGACCAATTCCTGCATCGGGATTCCTTCGGCGCCAGCCTTGGCCAGTAGCTCGCCCACTAGCTGAGTCACACGCCGCTGCCGTTCCAGATGGTTCTTCTCCGGCTGCTTGTCCGTAATGAATGTGCCCGTTCCTTGCTGCGTGGCCAATACTCCCCGGATTTCAAGCTCCCGGTAAGCTCGTACCACCGTGTTAGGATTAATCGCCAAGTCCACCGCAAGCTGCCGAACCGTCGGCAGCTGGTCTCCGGCTTTGAGACTGCCGGTTGAAATGCCACCCAACACCTGGTCGATGATTTGCCGATACACGGGCACGCCGCTGCGCAGGTCTAATTTCAAAACGAACCCACGCCCGGATTGGCGCACTGTAGTCATCTATAATGCTAGTGTACTAGTCTTAGTCTTATAATACATTGTCAAGAGAAAAATGTCGCCGTAAACTTCTGCCGCCATTTGACGTTTAAATAGTAGTGGTGATAACGAAGCGAACTCTGGTGGCGGCGTTGGCGATCGCGCTGCCGATCGCGTCGTCACCGAAATCGGACAAGTCATTCCAGAAGAAACTTGGTAAGGACGAGCAGATCCTGCACGCGCTCGATCGGCTGAGCTTCGGCCCGCGGCCGGGCGATATGGAGCGGCTCAAGAAGATCGGTCTCAAAAAGTGGATCGACCAGCAGCTTCATCCGGAGCAGATTAGGGAGAATGTCGCGCTCGAATTGCAACTGCTGCCGCTGGAATCGCTGCGAATGACTCCGATGGAAACTGTGCAACGTTATCCTCCACCACAATTGATCAAAGCCATCGCCGACGGAAAGCAGCCATTGCCTGAGGATCCGGTACTTCGCGCGACGGTGGAGCGGCTGGTGGCCCGCTACAAAGCGAGAAAGGGAGAGGCTCCCGCCGGCAACGGTGCGGAACTCGAGCCTGTACATCCACTGGATGAAGTGCTGGAGCCGTGGGAACTGCAAACGCTGCGTGCAGGAACGCCGGATAAGAAGCGTGAGCTTCTGGAAACCATGCCGCCCGACAAGCTGGAGGAAATGCTGGTTGCGATGCCGCGCCCGCAGCGGCAGAAGCTTTTCGATTCCGCGCCTACCGATGTCCGGCGTAAAATTCTGCTATTGAACGCCCCGCAGCAAGTGGTGGCGTACGATCTGTTGGAATCGAAGTTGCTCCGCGCCATCGAAAGCAACCGGCAGTTGGCGGAAGAGCTGGATGATTTCTGGTTCAACCACTTCAATGTGTTTTACGAAAAGGGCTCGGACCGATTTCTGATTCCCGAGTATGAACGCGACGCCATTCGTCCGAATGTGCTGGGCAAGTTCCGTGATTTGCTGGAAGCGACGGCCAAGAGTCCCGCCATGCTTTTTTATCTGGACAATTTCCAGTCCGTGAGAGCGGACGTGGATGCCAATAATAAAAACAGGAAGGTGAAGCGCGGGCTGAACGAAAACTATGGCCGCGAGCTGATGGAATTGCACACGCTCGGAGTGAACGGCGGCTACACACAGCAGGACGTAACCGAAGTGGCGCGCTGCTTTACGGGCTGGACGATTCTCGAGCCGCGCAAGGGCGGTGGATTTTTCTACAACGACAAGCTGCACGATAAAGGCGAAAAGGTGGTGCTCGGCCACGTGATCCCGGCCGGCGGCGGCATGGATGACGGCGAGAAAGTGCTGGACATCCTGGCCACGCATCCGTCCACTGCGCACTTCATCTCAAAAGAATTGGCGCAGCGCTTTGTCGCCGACGATCCACCGAATTCGCTGGTGGAACAGATGGCGCAAACGTTCCTGGCAACGGGTGGAGATATCCGCGAAGTGATGAAAACCATGCTCGACTCGAAAGAGTTTTGGTCGCAGGGCGCGTATCGGGCCAAGTTGAAAACCCCGTTCGAGATGGTGGCGAGTTCCGTCCGCGCGCTGGGTGCCGATGTTACCGATGCCTGGGCCCTCGCAAACAAGGTAGGCGATCTCGGTGAGCCGCTGTATCGCAAGCAGGAGCCGACAGGCTATTCGAATTTGAATTCCGAATGGGTAAACTCAGCGGCGCTGCTCAATCGCATGAACTTCGGGCTGCAGCTTGCGAAAAATGGCGTCGCGGGTGTGAAGGTGGACACCCGGCGGTTCGGAAACAATCCGGATGCGGTGGCGAAAACCTTGATGTTCCGGAGCGCTTCGTCTCAAACGCGCTCCGCGATCAACAAGGCGCTCAAGGATCAGAAGCAAAGGACTCCGGGGCTAGTGGCCGGCCTGGTGATCGGTTCACCGGATTTTCAAAGAAGGTAACCATGAACACAAGACGCGTTTTCTTGAAAAACTCCGCGCTGGCGATTTTCGGCGTGGGAGCGATCCCGTCCTGGTTGACGCGATCGGTGTACGCGGGCGATGTTCACGGGAAGCGCCGGAAGAAGATTCTGATCGCCATTTTCCAGCGTGGGGCAGTGGACGGTCTCAACATGGTTGTCCCATTCGGTGAACCACGCTACTACCAGCTTCGGCCTTCCATTGCGATCCCGAAGCCTGATGGCGCGCCCGCTTCGGCCATCGATCTAGACGGTTTCTTCGGCCTGCATCCGTCGCTTGCTTCGCTGAAGCCAATGTTCGATGCGCGGCATCTGGCGATTGTGGATGCGGTCGGCTCACCCGATCCAACGCGCTCGCACTTTGACGCACAGGACTACATGGAATCCGGAACTCCCGGCCTGAAGGCAACCGGGGATGGCTGGATGAATCGCGCGTTGTTAAAGCCGGTGGGTCCCGCGTCGCCGCTTCGAGCCGTTAGCTTGGGCTCCGGGCTATCGCGCACGTTGCGTGGCCCGAACGACGCTATCGCCGTCAACAACCTGAATGATTTTCAGGTGAAGGACCAGAAATCCGCGGCAACCTTCGAGAGCATGTACGACCATTCGCACGATACGGTTTTGCACGGCACCGGCAAGGAGACTTTCAGCGCTGTAAAGATCATGCAATCCATCCAGAAGCAGCGCTACACGCCGGCGAATGGGGCGAAGTATCCCGGCGGCAAATTTGGCCAGAATTTGCAACAGATCGCGCGCTTGATCAAGGCCGATGTAGGGATTGAGGTCGCATTCGCGGAAATTGGCGGCTGGGACACTCATGTGAACGAGGCGAATCAGCTTGCCAACAATTTAACGGAATTCGGGCAGTCGCTGGCGGCGCTGTACCAGGATCTGGGCGATCGCATGGAGGACGTGACGGTGGTGACGATGTCCGAGTTTGGCCGGACGGTCCGCGAGAACGGTGATCGCGGAACCGATCACGGCCACGCCAACGTGATGTTCGTGATGGGCGGCGACATCCGCGGCGGTAAAGTTTACGGCGATTGGCCGGGACTGGCTGATGATGAGCAACTTTATGAAGGCCGCGACTTGAACCTCACTACTGATTTCCGAGACGTATTGGGCGAACTGGTGGCCAGGCACATGGGGAATCGGAATTTGAAGGCGGTATTTCCGGGCTACGAAAATCCGAAGTTCCGAGGCTTGCTCCCCGTAGCGTAAGCCTCCGGCTTGCGAAAGGGGCAAGTCGGAGACTTGCCCTACGGGGGGACGGGGAGGTGGGTTATTTCAGTACTTCTTCGATGAAAGCGAGAGCGCGGTCGTCTTTGCTCTGGCCTAACCAGAACATGGCCTGCTTGCGCACTTCCGGATTTCGATTGTTGCGGACCACTTGAATCAGCAGCGGTACTCCATCCCCGCCGGGAATCTGCGTCAGCGCGAAGACGGCCTTCTTCTTCACTTCGGTTTCCGGATCGTTGGCGATGGCGTCGTTAATCGCCGATTCGGCGATCTTCTGCCCGGCCCGCTGAGCCAGCCAGAATAGCGCGTGGCCGCGCACGTGCGGACTCTTGTCGTTATGCGCGACACTTGCCACTACTTCCAAAGCTTTCGGGTTCTTATTCTGCGTGATCGCGAAAACGGCATGCTCGCGGATTTTGTCGCTCGGGTCTTCCCGCACCACGCGACTTACAATCTCGAAACCCCGCTGGCCGCGCGAGTTTCCTAGCCAGAAAATGGCCTGACGCCGCACCTGTTCCGGCTGGCTCTGCGCCACCAGTTCTTCGAGAGCTTGGTCGGCGGATGGATCGGCATGCATCGCGATGGCTGCCGTCGCGGCATCCCCTTTGTGCAGCTCCTTAACCATCGTGAGCAACAGGCGAATACTATCGGCCGGCGTCACGCCTGTCAACCAAATGAACGGCAGGCTACCAGCATCCAGATTGCATTCGGGCGTAAACGTCCGAATCTTGTCCGTCTGGTGATTCTCCACGCGGAGTAGCACCACCAATTCTCTCGGACCCTCCAGCTTGACGGTCTGATTGTTGGAGACCGTGAAACTCTGATCGCCGTTGCGCGGCTCAAGCGAGCAGCCGCACATCACGTTGTTATTCCAGCAGCACATCTGATGTTCGCCTGCGATCATGGGAACGGAGTAGCCGATCCAGGCTGGAGCGGACTGCGCCGCCACAATGCTCCGGAACGTCGATTCCAGTCCGCCTGCCACTGCCCGCGTTTCCATCCGCGCGTTCTCGATACGCGGCTGCTGCGCCAAAACCGCGGCGCACGAAAGAACGGCCACGCAAGCAGCGGTCTTCATTTGCTCAGGATCTCCATCATGTAGTCGGTGGCTTCCTTGGAATGCATGATCCCAAGTTGATTGACGATAAACTTCTTGATGTTCATGTCTGTTTCTTTGCGCGCGATATCGACCATCGCGGCCGCATTGTTTTGAACGAAGAGAGCATTGATAATGGCCTTCTTGTTTTCGAGATCCGTTTCCTGGGGATACATGCCGGCCAGGAACTGTCCGGTTTTGCTACGCCCCATCACTCCGAGTTGGTTGATGGCGAAATGGCGCAAGCTGGGATCTTTCTCGTTTTTCGCCAGGTCGAATAACTTATCGGCATTGCCCGACACAAACAGCCCGTTGATAATCGCCCTTTTGACTTCCAGTGACGATTCGTTGGCGTAAAGTTGCGCGAGATCGGCCGATCCACCAACGTTGCCGAGCAGCTGAATGGCCTGCACCTTCAACTCCGGATTCGATTCCGACTTCGCGGCCGCCAATAAGTTCTCGCGGCTGCCGGACACCATGAAGCTGTTCAGGATGGCGCGTTTGACGTGCGGATCGCTGCTGCTCTTATAGACGTCCACCAGAATCTGTAGATTGTCGTGGCCGCCGTATACGCCCAGATATTCGATGGCTTTGGATTGAAGATCGGGATTGGTTCCACCCTTCGCGATGGACGCCAAAACCTCGCGAGACTTTTGGCCATGGGTCTGCGCCAGCACGAACAGGGCGCGTTCCTTCAGCCTCGGTGTATTGTTGCTCCTTAGAATTTTTTCGAGCATCGGGATGCTGCGCTCGGGGTCGCTCTCGGTGAGGGCCTGGAGCGCCATCAACTTCAGATCCTCGTCGGCCGCGGATTCCGGCGAGATCGGCTGGCCGCTCTTCTGGCGAATCTCGGCTTCGAGCGCCTTGGCGTCATCCAGCCAGCGGCTCTTGGGATAAGTCTTCTGCAATTCGGAAAGGCTGGCCAGCGCTTCGTCGCGTTTTCCCACCCGGTTCTGCGCGTACGCCCGCCAGTAGAAGGCTCCATCGGCGCGGCTGCCCTTATTCTCAATCACGCGATTGAACGCCTCGATGGCCTTATCGTATGCCTTGCGATCCAGATACGACTTGCCCCGCTGGTAGTCGGAGTTGTCGCGTTCCATGGACCGCCGCACTTCTTCCTGGCCGCGCCGGACCTCTTCTTGCGCACGCCGGGCTTCTTCCTGCGCGCGCCTTTGCTCTTCTTGCGCACGCCTCGCTTCATCGTCCTGCGCTTCGAACGGCTCACCCAGCAGAGCGAGTTCTTCGAGGGCTGGAGGAGGCATTGGCGCCATCGCCGGCATGGGGGGCATCGGAGGAATCGGTGCAACGGGCGCTATCGTTGGCATAGATTCCCACACGTCGATCGCTTCCATTGGCGGCATAGGAGGCATCGGCGCGATCGTCGGCATCGGCGCGATCGTCGGCATCGTCGGCATCGTCGGCATAGTTGCAATCGACGGCCACGCGGCCGGTGGTGGCGGGGGCGCCGGGAGATTCTGCGAGAGTGCCAGTGTAGCCGGCACGGCCAACATCCCTATCGTCACGAAAAATCTGTACATTTTAGTCATTTGAATTTTCCTTACAGCTTCTTTCCATTTTTCTGAGGGGCGGGCGCAACTTCTTGCTCGCGCGCCTGCGATCCCATCACACGCACTTTAAACAGCAGCCCGCGGCTTTCGATCTGTTGCCGCAAATCGTCAAGCTGACTGCTCGAAACTTCAGTAGGGCTATGGGCAATCTCGAGCAGAACGCGCTCCAGATCGTCCAATACATTCGCCACCGCTGTATCGCCCGTGCTTCGCGCCGTCTGCCGGTACAGGCGATTGTCATCCAACAACTCCGACGCCATCTGGCGCTCGTCGGTAATATCCAGCTTCCCTTTGTGATCCGGCGCGTTGCTCAATTCCGCCAGCACCATTTGCGACCGCTCCAGGTGATCGCCCACGGCGACCATTAAAATGCGCTCGCGAATCTGCTGCTGGTTCTTTGCAACCTCGGGACCTACCGGCTTGTGAGTGAGCCGGCCGGCCAGGAAGGCCGACACCAGCAACGCCGCCATGGCGGGCGCCCAGATCCACCACTGCGCAAAACGGCGCTGTTTCCGGCCGCCGATGCGCTTCTCGATCCGCTGCCACACGGCCTTTCCGTAATCCGCTCCCCGCTCCGGCACCGGCGCCGAATCCACAGTGTTCAGCACCAACTGGAGCGCGCGGAACTCCTTGCGGCACGTTTCGCACTCAACCAGATGCTGGTCGATTGCGGCCGCTTCCGTGGACTCTCCGTAATACAGGAGCACGAGTTGTTCTTCGCTAATGTGATTCATCTTGCATGCCCTACTACTGGTTCCAAATTCTTGCGTAGCTTTTGCACCGCTCGAAATATACTGTGCTTGGTGGCGTTCGTTCCGGTGCCGAGCGACGCACCGATCTCCTCAATCGAGAGGCCCTCAAAGTGGCGCAGGACGAACGCCGTCCGTTCCTGCGGGCTCAATTCATTCAATGCCTCGTTTACGCGATCGCGCACTTCAGTGCCGTACGCCATCCGCTCCGGCCCCGGCGTGTCCATCGGAATCGATTGCAGAATGTCCCGCTCTTCATCCGAACCTCGTTCCCGTTTGTCTTCGTGACGTTTGCGCATACGAATCAAGTCGAGCGAATAATTGGAAGCGATGCGGAACAGCCAGGTTGAGAAACTCGATCGCGCTTCATACCGGTCAAGCTGTTTGTAAGCCCGCAAAAAAGTTTCCTGCACAACGTCCTCGGCGTCTTGTTCATTTCCAGTCATACGAAACGCCAGCCGGAAGATAGCTCGGCTGTGCTGCTCGACGAGCAGCCGAAAGGCGTCGCTGTCGCCGGACCGCGCCCGTTCGACCGCGCTGCCCGCTTCCACTTCCATCCAGCCTTTAGACTACTTATTTTCGTAACGGTTAGGCGCTACTATAGGCTTACAAGCCCCTGGAATGACCGGCCTAAGATTCGAATGCCAGCCCGGCTGCACCAATTGTTGCCGCCAGAAGGGGTTTGTTTACATCACTGAAGGCGATCTGGCGCGTATGGCCAAGTTCGTGGGCATGCGGCCGCTAGACTTTGAGCGCCGCTACGTGTATCGCACCCGGCACCTGCTCCGGCTGCGCATGCCGCGCCACAGCCAATGCCATTTCCTTCGCGAAGAAGGCTGCTCCATCCATCCCGCCAAGCCCACCCAGTGCCGGATCTTCCCGTTTTGGCCGGAGCTGGTGGATTCCAAGCGCGAGTGGCAGAAGACGGCCGCGTGGTGTCCGGGAATCGGAAAAGGCAAGCTGATCCAGATTGAAAGCTCGCGCGGTCAGGCCGAGGAGATGCGGGAGGCGTACCCGGGGATGTATGGAAAATCCTGATCGTGATTCGCATGCCCAACGCCTCCCCATTGGTCAGTTCGGCGGCCGTCGGCGCTAGTAAACCGCTGTTATGGTCGCTTAAAGTGCTTGCTGAGCGTTAGCCCCTGGGACTGATATGAAGAGCCGATGTCTCTTCCGTAGAGCTTGACTGGAGGGGCAAGCAGAGGCTCGTAGCTCAAACTGACAACAATCTGGCCGTCTTCGATGAGTGAAGGAACTGCATGAGATCTTACCTCCAGCACGGCGTGGCTGCCCACGGAGCCGTCAGGACTCCAACCGAATCCGGGGTCGAAGAAGCCAGCGTAGTGAACGCGAAATTCTCCGACCGCGGGATCAAACGGCAACATCTCCGCTGCCATCTGCGGAGGAACGCTCACCTTGTTTTTGGACGTGAGAATGTAGAATTCGCTGGGCTCGAGGATGAGCGAATTATGATCTGATCGATACAAAGGCTCCCAAAAATCGCGGGGCTCATAATAGTCCACTTTGGCCAGATCAATCGGATCAGTGTCTCGCTTGGCCTTGTACCCAACTATGTCTGAGCCTATTCCTTGGAGGTCAACCTGTAGCCAGAGACCACGGCGGTATACAACCGGCTCCAGAGGCAACTCGTCTTGCGAGTAAACGATCGGCTCCTGCTCGTGAGGATCGAATAGCATCTGGTCGGACGAAGGCGGATTCTTCCGTCGAATTCGAAGCTGGTTCAGTCGTGTGCCTTCCCGAACAATCACCGGAAAGGTGAGAGGAACGATCTCCGCGTAGAGTTTGCCTCGGTAGCCCGGACGAATGTCTTCGAAGGAACTCCCGTAGTCCGTAATCAGCCTGGTGAACACGTCGAGGCGGCCGGTAGAACTCTTCGGGTTAGCTTTGCCAGAAAAGTCATCGGGTAGGTAGAGCTCCTCCTGAAGGGGAACGATGTACACCGATCCCCGTTCTAGAAGAGCTGACTTCGAAAGGTCCAACTGGCCGATTTGGAGATCCGTCAGTTTTTTCTGAACCGTGGCATGCCGGTTCGGGAGGAAGCTCGCGCGCACTTTATATGCAAGCGGCCCCAGCCGCAGATCAATGCTGGATGGTTGGATCTGGTCAGGCAGTATTGGGGTGCTCGCCCTAACGTGTCCGGCTGCGATCAGGTCCTCGAGACGATGCGATGGCAACAATCCTGTAGTTCGAACAGGGCTGGGTTCAGCAAGAAGGTCCGGGAACAACACAAGGGCGTTAGGGTTCATTCGGGTGTGATCTTCCGGATCTCTTTAGGAGCTTTGCCTTCTCGGACAGTTCCATCGCATAGTATCTCGTGTAGCAGTCCAGGTCCAGGCTGCAAAAGCCGCCGTCTTTCTTCCGGCCGGTGCCGACACGTTTCCCCTCCGGAATCGCGCTGCAACAGTTGGGGCATTCATTCCGCTCCCACATCGTCTTCAAGTATGTGGCCTCAGAAATTGCCATCTGCTCCTCGCGGGAAGGGGTCGGGCGCTGGCAGAAGATCCTAGGATACCGCGGAGGCCGAGGCGCAGGCTGGCTTGTGATTTCTAGCGAGTCAATGATACTGTCTGGAGCGATGAGATGAAGGCCACGCGCATATGGTTTTCGATGATTTTCAAGGCAGGTGTTTCCGTCAGAGTTTGTATGCAGGCGTGATGGACCGTCAGGACCAACTCTTGTAGTCTCTGATCCGACTCCAAGGCAGTGACTTTCAATCCCAGCGCGACGGCTTTGTCGATCGAGATATGACGAGCATGTGAGAGGGTGAGCGCATGGCTTCCCAGCTCGTCGAGTACTTTTTTGGCCGCGTCCGCGGGTTTGGGTTCGTTCTTGAACATGCCCGTGACGAGCCAATCGGTCAGCATAGTTTCCGCCCACTTGATCGCCTTCTGGCACTCCCCTATAAGGGTCGGACTGTACTTGGCGATTATCGGCTGCCACAGTATTCCGAGAACTTGGTTTTTCAAAACTTCCTTCTGAGCATTGGTAAATTCCTCGATAACACCATGCGCGGCAAGGCCGCCAATCTGAGGGTCGATGGGCCCGAGGCTCGACTGTTTTCCCATTAGAATCTCCCGACATGCACAGGCAATCATTGTCCCAGCGGACATCGCTATCTGGGGAATAATCGCGCGAATGTTAACGTCAAACATCGACCTCAGGTAGCCGACCAACGATTCAGTCGCGGCGGCATCGCCACATTGCGGCACTGGGCCGCGGAGGCCATGGCGATTACTTCGGAACCCGCGCATTGGCGGATTCTGCGATTGTGCCGGACTTCCGAATTTCGTCCCGATTGCCGCTGGATTGTCGGACAGATCGGCGCCAGCGTGGATGATGTGAATCTGGCCTTGAGCCGCCTGCTAAGGCTCGGGTTGCTTGAAACCGGCGCTTAACGGCTGGCGAGTTCCGCAAAGTCGCGCTGGCTCGAGTTCGAAAGGAATCAACAGCGTGGCAAATCCAGTGATGCAGTTTCAAATTCTGTCGAAGACTCCGGACGAGACCGCCCGGTTCTACTCAAACTTATTCGGATGGAGTATCGACGCCAACAATCCGATGGGCTACCGCCGCATCGCCACTGGATCGGCGGGCGGCATTCAAGGCGGCATCTGGCCGGCTCCGCAGCAGTCGCCGGATTTCGTTCAGCTCTTCATCGCGGTGGACAACGTGAAATCATCCGTGCGTAAGGCTGAGGAGCTGGGCGCGAAGTTGATCATTCCGCCGGCTGTGTTGCCGGAGGGACCACGACGAGATGGCGGTTTTGCTGGATCATCCGCAGGGTATGTCATTTGGAGTGTGGAAGCGGAAAAACTTGTCCCCTTGCTGACGCGCGGGGCTACAAGCCGGCGTTGCGTGCTGCAACGTTCGCTACGCTGGCCCAATCCTGCTCCGCCTGCCCGTGCGCCATCGCCGAGACGAACTGATCATGGATCAGGCTGGCGAGCGGCATCGGCGCGGCGCATTCTTCCGCCGTTTGGAGCACCAGTCGAACGTCCTTCAACCCCAGGTGCAATGCAAATCCCACTGGTTCGAACTTTCCGTCTGCGATCAAGCGCCCATAGTTGGAATACACGGGCGACCCAAACAAGTTGCTCATGATCTCGAGAAACGCGTGCGGCGGCACGTCCGCCTTTCGTAACGTAGCGAATGCCTCCGCAAATGCTTCCAGCATACTGGCGATCATGAAGTTCCCGCAGAGCTTTGCGGCATTGGCTTGCCAGGGTTCAGCGCCGATGACGAAGGTCTGGCGTCCGATGGCGTCGAACAGCGGAGTGCAGCGTTCCACCAACTCCGGCTTTCCGGCAACCACCACTAGAAGTTTCTTACCTTCCGCTGCTTCTGGCCTTCCGAAAACGGGTGCGCTGAGGTAGCCTTGTCCCTCGGTGGCGTGTGCCGACGCAAGGCGCCGTGCCAGGGCGGTACTAATGGTGCTGCTCGAAACGTGGACGGCATCTTTCGAAAGTGCGGACAGGATGCCCTTCTCGCCGAACACCACTTGTTCAACCGCCGCATCGTCGGCCAGCATTGTGAATACGGCGTCGGCGTCGCGGCAGGCATCCGAGGGCGAATCCGCCACGTGCGCGCCATTCTTCGACAGCGCTTCTGCCTTTTCACGGCTTCGATTGTAAACCGCTACTTCGTTTCCGGCCCGCAGAAGGTTGTGCGCCATGCCGGAGCCCATTCGTCCCAGTCCGATGAATCCAATCTTCATATAATCAGAATAACGAACCGCGAATGGATCGCCGACACTTCCTCAGTACTCTGGCGCTGACTTCCGCGTGCTCCGTGCGGCGAACCAATATTCAGCCGCCGGCCGCGCCCTACAGCGGCCGCCGATTGGCTCCAGTGAATGTTTCGAATGAGCGCATCATTCGCACCGTGACCGGTCTCCGCCCGTTCCGGCCTTCCGGCTTTGTCGTGCGGACCGAATCTATCGAAGGAAAAACCATCGTCCACAATTACGGACACGGCGGAGGCGGCATCACGCTGTCGTGGGGCACGGCGCACCTGGCAGTGGAGCAAGCGCTGCCGACGAATGCGCGGCGCATGGCCGTATTGGGCGCGGGTGCGGTGGGACTGGCCACGGCGCGACTGCTGCAAGAGCACGGCGTGGAAGTTACTATCTACGCCAAGGATCTGCCGCCCGGTACCACCTCTAACATCGCCGGCGGGCAATGGTTTCCGTTCGGCGTGTTTTCGAACGCTTCAGCAACGCCAGCCTTTCTCGCCCAATTCCTGGAGGCGGCGCGCTTCGCCTACCGGCGCTATCAACTCATGGTGGGCGACTATTACGGCATTCGCTGGATGCCCAATTACGTGATGGATCGCGAGCCGATTGGCGATGGCGGGCTGGTCGACAAACGGAGCCCCATCGCCGATCTGCTGCCGGAGCTGCGCGATCTGGCGAGAGAAGAGCATCCCTTTCCGTTCCCCTACGTCCGCCAGTTCGACAGCATGTTCATCCAGCCCTCTATCTACCTGGAGGCGATGCTGCGCGAATTCCGAATCGCGGGTGGAACGGTGCTGGTGCGCGAGATGCACGATCTGCGCGAAGTGCTGGATCTGCCGCAGCCCGTGATCGTAAACTGCACGGGTTTGGGAGCCAAAGCTCTGTTCAACGATGCGGAATTAACGCCTGTGAAGGGACAGCTCACAATTTTGCTGCCGCAGCCGGATGTGGAGTATGCGACTTTGCCTCTCGGCGATCTTTACATGTTTCCGCGGCGCGACGGCATTCTATTGGGCGGCACGCATGAGACGGGTAATTGGGATCTGGAACCGAATCGCGAGGCGGAGGCACGCATCGTGGCCGCGCACGCTGAGATCTTTCGCGGCATGCGGGTCTGACGCGCGAGTGGGGCGGACCCCTGGTCCGCGCGGGTCCCCCTGGACCCGCACCTGAAGCATTGTCAGACACCAG
>CABEDY010000576.1_pt1 | contig 42863 bp, 38 predicted proteins | sample 3423171 | NCBI WGS metagenome assembly CABEDY01 (sample SAMEA5534333, study PRJEB31848) | metagenome | biome: tundra; feature: field; material: soil | place: USA | collected 2013-05 | depth 0.15 m | reverse complement strand
TTACGATCGGCAGCATGCAACGGCGCGTGGGAAGGCTGGTGGACCGGCCCAGGTTCAACGCTTTCCTGCTGACACTGTTCGCCGGGATGGGATTGTTGCTCGCGGCCGTCGGACTCTATGGCGTGATGGCGTTCCTGGTCGCACAAAGGACCGCGGAGATTGGAGTGCGGATGGCGCTGGGCGCCACTCCCGGCGCGATCACCAAGCTGGTGCTTTCGCGTGCGGCGGCTTGGACACTGGCGGGAGTGCTCGCGGGTTTGGCGGGCTCGCTCTTTGCGACGCGCGCCATCCGGAGCATGTTGTTCGAAGTTGAGGCGCGGGATCCGTGGACGTTTTTGGTGGTGCTACCGGTGCTGCTTCTGATTGCGTTGGGCGCGGCGTGGATTCCGACGCTGCGCGCATCGCGTGTAGATCCGATGACGGCGCTACGGCACGAATAGGCAAATCCTCGGCTGTCTCGCGGCGCTTCCTTCCGGTCGCGGCTCGGTATTACCGCTCGGAAATCGGAGCATCCTTCCGAGCCGCGCGCGGAAGCAAGCGACGCAGGGCGGCGCGGTTTAGTTGACAAAGTCAACTATCTGACTGACAATGAGTCATGCACCCGCATGCCGGCTCGGTTCGCGGCTTCAATCGCTTCTACACCAAACAAATCGGGCTGCTGCGTAAGGGCTATTTGGACAGCCCGTTCTCGCTCGCTGAAGTCCGGGTTCTTTACGAGCTGGTCCATCGGAAGCATCCCATCGCGGCTGAAATCTCGAAAGAGCTGGATCTCGATGCCGGTTATTTGAGCCGATTGCTCGCGAAGTTTGAGAAGCGGGGCTTAATCGCGAGAAAAGCTTCCGGGACCGACGCGCGACAGAGTCATTTGTCCCTTACTGCGCGTGGCCGCAAGGCTTTCGCTCCACTTGAGGCGAAAACCAATAAGCAAGCTGCCGAGATGCTGAGTAAGCTCTCCAGTGCGGACCAGAAGCGCCTGGTGGACGCGATGCACACCATCGAGAAGTTGTTGGGTGCGCAGCTGGAGCCGAAGAGTTCGTACGTGCTGCGATCTCACCAGCCCGGCGATATGGGATGGGTGGTTCACCGGCACGGCGCTCTCTACGCCGCCGAATATGGGTGGGATGCGAGCTTTGAGGCATTGACGGCGGAGATCGTGGCGAAGTTTATTCAGAATTTCGATCCGAAGCGCGAGCGCTGCTGGATCGCGGAACAGGACGGCGCGATCCTCGGTTGTGTTTTTCTGGTGAAGAAGTCGGATCGGATTGCCAAGCTTCGGCTGCTTCTGGTAGAACCGTCAGCGCGCGGCCTCGGCCTTGGCAAACGATTAGTAGACGAATGTATTGGTTTCGCACGCGAGGTGGGCTACCGCAAGATGACATTGTGGACGCAATCCAATTTGTATGCCGCCCGCCACATCTACGCGAACGCGGGTTTCCGGTTAGTGAGGCAGGAGCCAGCGAAGCAGTTCGGCTACGAAATGATGACCGAGACCTGGGATCTGAAGTTATAGGGCCCGCTTTAACATTGCAATCTGACCGGCATGATACAAGTTATGCTGCACTACGCCATGCAGCAGGAAGTAGAAATTGTACTCGGCGCCGCCGGCGGATTCGTTCAGCTTCTCTTCGGGCATCGCGCGAACTGCCGCTACCAGAGCCTGTGCCGCAGTCCCCAGCTCCGCCACCGTGGCCTCCCACGTCCCTTGAACCGGCGGCCAGTCCTTCTCGCCGGCCAACGTCTCATACTTTTTCCCTTCCAGGAACGCCAGCGCCGCCCGTTCCCAAGCCGTGACATGCAGCACCAGCTCCCAGATGCTGTGCGCGCTTGAGACAGGCTTCGCCGCCGCCTGCTCGGATGTCACACCTTCCAGCAACTCTCGCAAGCTGGGACGATGCCAGGCCTGGCCTTCATAGGATCGGCGAAGTTGGCTCGCCAAACGTTTGGTTTCCATTCGTTCCAGTTTGCCAGAAGTGGCCTCGTAAAGTTTTTGTGAATTCTCGGTTGAGCGTGTGCCAGAATTGGAGTAGTCCGCATCCAAGAGCTCATGCGCTTTCTTTCTTTGTTCGCTCTTAGTGCGTCTCTTTTCGGGCAAGCCCTGCCTCCCGGGCCCGGATTCGTTCCATTTGCGGGCGCAACTTCGGCGTGGGGGACAATGGTCCTGCCGTCAACGCGACGCTGGGCTATCCGGAAGCGTTGACATACGACGCACAGGGCAATCTGTATATTGCTGACTTCGCCTTTGCACGGGTGCGCAAGATCACGCCGGCTGGAACCATCACTACGGTAGCGGGAAACGGCGTCAATGGCTTTTCGGGCGATGGTGGCTTGGCTAGATCGGCTGAACTTTCGTCGCCCACCGGAGTTGCCGTGGATTCCTTCGGCAATCTGTATATCGCCGACGGCCCCAACGCGCGCATTCGCCGGGTCTCGCCCAAGGGCATCATCACCACGTTCGCCGGCACTGGAGATTTTCGAATTCTGAGGCCAGGGCAGATCGCCATCGATTCCAAAGGCAATTTATACGCGGTGGATGGTGACCAAACCAACGTAAGAAGGATCGACCCCAGCGGCGCCATCACTCCCGTGGCAGGCAACGGCCAAATGGGTTTTTCGGGTGACGGCGGTCCAGCTACCGCGGCCATGATCGTCGCAATCGGAGTGGCTGTGGACAGCGCCGGCAATTTGCTCATCGCTGGCGGTGGAAAAATTCGAAAAGTCACGCCGCAGGGAATCATCTCGACGCTCGCCGACGGCACGGGGACGTCCAATCAATTCACCGGTGGCATGTTGTCGATTGCATCAGACGGGACCATTTATATGGCCGACACTGCGAACGAACGGGTGGTGAAGTTCGTGGCTGACGGAACTGGGATGCAAATTGTGGCAGGCACGGGTGCGATCGGATTCAGCGATGGCTGCATGCAGCCCGGCACGCCGCAGGCAGTGGATGCGCAGCTTGCCAACCCGCAATCGGTGGTGGTGAATGCATCCGGTACGGTCTACATCGCGGATTCCGCCAACCAACGAGTGCGCAAAGTCACTCCGGACGGTTTGATTGCGACGATCGCCGGTCCGAATGCGGGATTCAGCGGCGATGGTGGTCCAGCATTGTCGGCGGGACTTTCGAATCCTATGGGCATGGCTTTCGATTCCACGGGCGCTGCATACATTGCCGATTGGAGGAACAATCGGATTCGCAAAATAACCCCGGATGGCGTGATTCGAACCATCGCGGGCGACGGGGGTCCCACCGCGGTGGACGATCCAGCTTGTTTCGCGCCGAATGACGCTTTCCTTCAGGGTCCCTCCGCGGTGGCTGTGGACAAGAGTGGGAATCTGTTCATCGCTGACACGGGCAATAATCGGATTCGCGAAATCCCAGTGAATGGAACTGTGACGACCATTGCGGGCACCGGGCAAGCCGGAGATGGCGGGATGGCGGTCCAGCGGTGGCCGCCACTCTCAACGCTCCGTTCAGCTTGGCGATCGACGCGATGGGCAACCTGTTCGTCTCAGATCTCATGGACAACGTGATTCGCGAAATCACTAAAGATGGAATTATCTCGACCGTGCTTCGAGGCCAGGCTGGCGGCGTGGCAGCGGATACGGCCGGGAACGTTTACTTTGGGGCGGCGCTATTTGTCCATCGGAAAGCTCCTAACGGGGATTTCCAGGTAGTAGCCGGTACGGGCGATTTTAATGGTTCAATTGCGCCCGGCGGATCGTTTAATGCGCCCGGCGATGTAGGCCTGGCTGCGTCCGTTGCTGTGAGCCCCGACGGTACGTTGGCGGTGGGCGACACGCTCGCCGCGCGCGTGCAGCGAGTATCGGCCAGTTGCGCGATAGACAATCCGGCCAGCTTATTGCCGGGCGGAGTTGCCTACGATGCGAAGGGTACCCTATACGTTTCGGAAAGGCAGGGAAGCGCGATCTGGGAGTTGCCGGCTGGCGCAGTCCCGCCGCCCGAAGGACCTACGCCGGAGCTGGGATATCTCGGCGTGTTCAACGCTGCAAGTTTAGAAGTAATTCTCCCAGGGGCTGGGGAGCCGTCTGGTCCAGCGACCCGTGAGCCGATTGCACCTGGCGAGATTCTGATCCTGCATGGTATTTGCATGGGTCCGGCATCGATATTAGTGGGCCACTTGGATTCCAACGGCGTGCTTCCCAACGAGCTCGGCCAGACGCAAGTGATGTTTGACGACGTCGCCGCGCCGCTCTTTTTTGTGCAGAGCGGACAGATCGAAGTGGTCGCGCCTTACGAGCTGGCCAACAAGAGCGTCACTACGATGCGCGTGACCAATCAGGGAAACAGCACCTCCACCCAGGTAAACGTGATCGACGGCAGGGCAGGAATCTTTGCAGCCGCCAATGCCGACGGGACCATGAACTCCGCCGCGAATCCAGCCGCGCGCGGCGAGGTGATCGCGCTCTACGCCACCGGCCTTGGCCAGACCAACCCGCCGGGCGTTGACGGCAAGATAGTGAAAGGCGTGGCGACGACGATAGCCACAGTGACGGCTACCATCGACGGGCAGGGCGCCAAAGTGGTCTTCGCTGGTGACGCCCCCGGATTCGTGGGGCTCTCCCAAGTCAATGTCATCGTGCCGCAAGGCGTGAGGCCTGATCCGTCGTCGATCCCAGTGAGCCTTACGGTGGGGGGCAACGTGAGCGCGCAGAGGGTCTTCATCGCCGTCAAGTAAGGCACCACTTCGCGGTACGATTAGCCAATGCGGCTTGTCGCTATTGCGTGCGCGCTGATCATCGCCGTCCTGTCGAGTGCGTGCGCCCGGGCGCGAGTTACAACCACAATCAAAGCCGATGGTTCCTGGACCCGGAGCGTATCTCTGATCGGCCAGGACAAGAAGGAAGGGCAAATGACTCCGACGCTGGAGGATACTTTTGTTATTCCATCCGGCGCAGCGTGGAAGTCCCACGAAGAGAAGAAGAATGACGAACGCACGCTCACCTTCGACCGAGTGCTGGCCGCGGGCGCTTCGCTCGAGGGCGATGTATCCGTCAAAGCAGGCACCGCGGGTAAACTGAATATGGTCAACCAGGCCACCGTCACTCAGGTAGCGCCCAATCGGTTCGAGTATCGCGAGACGCTGCGCTGGAAAGGCGATCCTACCAAGATCCTCGGCAAGGTCAAGCCGGAAGATCTGGCGAAGATCAAGGCCAAGCTTCCTGTGGAACTCGCGACCGACGCGAACGCACAAGCGCTAGCGGATAAGACCGCGGAGCTATCCATCCCGCTGTTGTTCGGACCGGGTGATCCGCTGCTGACCATGGGATTTCTGCATCCCGATCTAGCGGTGAGGCGTGCTGGCCAGCGGATTGGCGCGCTGATGGTGAAAGCGCTCGATCAGCAGTTCGGTGATAAACTCACCGCCGCCCAGCGTAGGGACATTGCGTTCAAGATGATCCAGGACACGTTCTCTTCAGCAACTACCACCCCGAATCCACCGGACCCTTCTTCCACCACTACCAATAGCTCCGGATTCGTCCCGCTGATTTTCATCTTGAAAGCTCCAGGCCGCGTGGTTTCCTCCAACGGCGAAGTGGACGAGCTAACAGGCGAAGTATTTTGGGGCTTATTTTCAGAAGCGGCGGCGTTCAAGGATGTGGTGTTGACGGCAGTGGTGGAGGTGCTTAATTAGGCCGCAGATGAACGCAGATGAACGCGGCAAAACAATTTTCTTATTGGCGTGCATCCGCGTTCATCCGCGGCCTAATTGCGCAAGGGGAGTGGCTTAATTGATGCCCACGAATATTGACCGTCGCAAATTCCTGTTGGCATTGGCGGCTGCCGGTGGCTCGGCTCTTGCATTCGATGAGCAGAAGCGGCGGCGGGTGGGGCTGATCGGCACTGGCTGGTACGGCAAGTCGGATTTGTTCCGGCTCATTCAGATCTCGCCGGTTGAAGTGGTCTCGCTGTGCGACGTCGATAAAAGAATGCTGGCCGAGTGCGCCGATATGGTCGCAGCCCGGCAGGCGTCGAAGAAGCGGCCACGGACTTACGCCGACTACCGTGAAATGCTGAAGGAAAAGGATCTGGATATTGTCGAGGTCGCTACCCCAGATCATTGGCACGCGTTGACGATGATTGAGGCAGTGAAAGCCGGCGCCGACGTTTATTGCCAGAAACCCATCAGCGTGGATGTAGCGGAGGGACAGGCCATGCTGCGCGCGGCGCGCAAGTACGGGAAGGTAGTGCAAATCGGGACGCAGCGTCGCAGCACTCCGCACCTGCTGGAAGCGCGGGACAACATCATAAAGGAGGGACGGTTGGGCAAAGTAGGACTGGTGGAAATTTATTGCTACTACCATATGCGCGCGTCCGGCAATCCACCTGATACGAATCCACCGGAGTATCTGGACTACGAAATGTGGACTGGACCGGCGCCGATGCGGCCGTACAACGCGTGGGTGCATCCTCGCGGATGGCGCGCATTCATGGAATACGGGAACGGGATTGTGGGCGATATGTGCGTCCACATGCTCGACATGGTGCGCTGGATGCTGGGGCTGGGCTGGCCCGAGCGAATCGCGTCGAGTGGCGGCATTCTGGTGGACAAAGCCAGCAAGTCGAATATCTCGGACACGCAGACTGCCACGTTCGATTTTCCCGATCTGCGCGTGGTGTGGCAGCACCGTTCCTACGGCGATGCTGCCGACGAAAAGTATCCCTGGGGCGCCACTTTCTACGGAGACAAAGGGACACTGAAGGCCAGCGTCTTCGGCTATGACTTCACGCCCGTCGGAGGAAATGGCCAGCCGGTGCATAAGGACGTAACCTACGAGTTCGAACAGTATCCCGAAGATAAAACCGAAAAGGACCTGGAGCGACACGTGGCTCCGGCGATCCGGCATCACATGCAGGATTTTCTGGCCGCGATCGATTCTCGCGGCAGGCCGGTTGCGGATATTGAGGAAGGCTACATTTCCACGGCGAGCTGCATTCTGGCGAATCTCGCGATGAAGACCGGGCGGACATTGTTGTGGGACGCGGGGAAGCAACAGGTGGTGGGTGACGACGAGGCGAACCGGTTGCTGACTCGGCCGTATCGGCGTCCGTGGGTGCATCCGGCGTCATCGTAGGACAAGCCTCCGGCTTGTCTGGGCAAGTCGGAGACTTGCCCCACGGCGGACTCCGAATTCGCACCGTCGGCTCTATTCGGGATCGCAGCAGGCAGTGGTGCCACGACGCGGAGCTTATGTAATGGCTTTGATACAATGCCGTCATGTTTGTTCCTTTGACACCTATCCGGTGTCTCCACCGCGCTGTGGACCTGTTTGGAAAAAGAGTCGGTATCGTCTCAGGCCACCGGCAGTTCACTTATGCCGAATTCGGCGCTCGATGCGAACGATTGGCTACTGCGCTGGCGAAAGAAGGCATCCAGCACGGCGATCGTGTCGCATACCTGAGCTTCAACAATCATCAATTGCTGGAAGGTTATTACGGCGTGGTGCAGGCGCGCGCCATCGTGATGCCGCTGAATGTCCGCCTGTCCCCGTTGGAGCTCACTAATATCCTGAATCACTCCGGCGCTCGAATGCTGCTGTTTGAAAACGATTTTGCGCCGCTGGTTGAGATGTTGCGTCCGGCTTGCCGCGAGATTGAGCGCTTCGTCACACTTGACGACAAAGTGCCCATCGCGGATATGACGTACGAAGAGCTGCTGGACAAGGGCCATCCGGAACGCGCGGACATTTTCAGCATCGATGAGAACGCTATTGCCGAACTGTTCTACACCAGCGGCAGCACCGGCACGCCCAAGGGTGTGATGCTCGGCCACCGTACGCTCTATCTGCACGCGATGTCCGTGGCGACTCTCGCGAAGGACGTGGAGACCATGGTGGATCTGCACACCATCCCTTTGTTCCACGCCAATGGCTGGGGCAAACCTCAGACGTCGACCATGCTGGGGGTCAAGCAGATCATGGTGCGGCGCTTCGAGCCCACTGGCGTATTCAAGCTGATTCAGGAGCATCGAGCCACCGACATGAGCCTGGTTCCCACCATGGCGAATGCGCTGCTGAACGCGCCGGACCTTGGAAGCTACGACATTTCGAGCATGCGCAATATTACTTTGGGAGGCGCCGCAGCATCGCCCGAGTTGGTCGAGCGCATGGAGAAAGCTTTTCATTGCGACGTCTACAGCGGCTACGGTCTCACTGAAACATCGCCGATGTTGACCTCCGGCCGCACTAAGCCGGGCGTGGAGTACACTTCTGACGCCGACCGGTATCGCAGGCGGGCCATGGCCGGATGGACCGCGCCGGGCGTGCAAGTGCGGGTGGTGGATCCAAACATGAAAGACGTGCCGCGCGACATGCAGAGCATCGGCGAGGTGGTGGCGGCCGGTGACCACGTCATGGAAGGATACTTCCGTGAACCCGACATCACGGCGTCAGTCATGAGCGGCCCCTGGTTCCACACCGGCGACATGGCCATCTGGGACGAAGACGGCTTCATCCACATTGTGGATCGCAAGAAAGAAATTATCATCAGCGGCGGCGAGAACATTTCGTCGCTCGAAGTGGAAAAAGCCATCTTCGCGCATCCCGACGTTTTTGAATGCGCCGTGGTGGCTGCTCCGGACGAGAAATGGGGCGAAGTTCCCGCGGCGGTGGTGGTGCGCAAGCCCGGCTCCCAGCTTACATGCGATGAATTGATGGAGTTTTTGACGCTGAGGTTGGGAAAGTTCAAACTGCCGCGTAAGATCGCCTTCACCGACGAACCATTGCCCAAGACCGGGACGGGGAAGATCCGTAAGTTAGTGCTGCGCGAGCAGTTCTGGGAGGGTAAAGAGAAGCGGGTGCAGGGCTGAACCGCGATGGCTATCCAGCCGCGCCCCGAGGTCTGCCGCTGATCCGCAATTGTCTCGAAGGTGTTTCATGCCCGCCATGACTGATAACTAGTGGAAAGAGTCCTTCGCCCAGGGACTTGGCTACTGTGACGTTGACCTGGCGAATTCCTTCGTTAGGGTCCGAAACATACTCCACCGGCATCCGCAGCCCGTTCAGATTTACCCGAACATTGTTCCGGTCGGAATTGTCACTCAGGCCTCTGAGCCACAGCGTGAGATGTCCTAGCCCCGATTCATCACGAACAATTTCGTCCGGGCGCCACGTTAAGCCGTCGCAAGCCGCTTCAACCGAGGGGGCCCCGCTAACTTGAAAGCCAACGACGATCTCGCACGGGTTGCTGAATTCACTATCTTTTGTACGAAGGCGCACGTCATACCGTCCTGGCGGAAGACCAGGTGGCAATCGGCAGCTAAAATGCGGATTGCCGTCGGAGTCGCGCCGGAGGGTCAGAGCGGGCACGCCAAAGCCCGCCACCTCCGGACGGAGGAGTTCACGTGTCACACCTTTTTGTTCCGTAGTGAACCAGCACGTCAAGAACTCCTCAAGCCTTGTCGACTCAAAGTTGATCCCATAGTTGACTCCGTGGAGAGCCGCGATGAGAAGAGGAGTTGGAGCAGTTGGACGTTTCGGAGGAAGCTCCCACCTGCGGTGGCACGCCAAGGTTGCGTGACGGTGGCGGATGTCTCGTTGCTCCACGCGCGCGAACCCGGCCGACCGGCAAAGAGAAAAGAGGCAGTCCAGTGTTGGCCCAAACCAATTGTCAAGATTATTGCCTAACTCATCGGTTTCATAGAATTCCATCCACGGGATTGGCGTGCGATCATCTCCTTCTATGACAAACGAGTCGACGATCACGGTCTCTTTCGTCAGCCCGCAAACAGTGTCAAGCGCCAGCGACGGGTGTCGCAGATGATAGAGGACTCCAAGGAAAAGCGTGTAGTCGAAATGACCCAATCCCAAGCGAGGAATTTCATAGACGTCAGCAACTACATAGCGAACTTTGGAATTGAGTGCGCGATGAGCATAGTTAAAGTTCTCTTGTTCAACCAAGTCAACGGCCACCACCTCGGCGCCCCGGCGCTCCGCCTCAAACGCGAACCAGCCATCCCAGGTTCCGACGTCGAGTACACGTTTACCCGTTAAATCGGGCGGCAGCAAGAACGAGTCGTACCGTTCACGAAGCTGCTCCAGTGTTAAGTAGCCCGGGATTATACGTCCCCCGGGTAGCTCCATGCTGTGATACCAACCAGTTTGTGCCAGGTGCTGGGCAAAATCCTCCTCTTTACGCTCGCGCAGCACGCGGTTAATGGTCACTTCGCTATCATATCCGTTACGATGGCCATTCGACTTGAGGGGCCAGCAATGGCTCAGCTTTTGGGACATGAGAGTCTTTCGTCTTCGGTGTTTCCCCGGTAGTGGGAAGAAGAGGAAGCTCATTGAGTAATGATTACACTCAAGCATTAAGATGCACCTGTGGCACAAATCGAAGCCGATCTCCTAGCCGACATTATCGACGCAGCCGCGAACTTGAACCACGGGGATAGCATGTCACCCAAGGTGCTCCGCGCTATCGCTCAACACCTCGGCCCGCGGGACGTACGCCGATCCGTGGAGACAGGGGCGGGCGGCAGTACTCTGCTGTTTTCGCACTTGAGCAGCGAACACACTGCATTCGCAATCGAAGGCAACAACAGTATAATCACTCGCCTAAAGTCATCAGTATTGCTTCGAAAAGAAACGACAGAGTTCATTGAGGGACCGACGCAACGGACTCTCCCAAGACAGACGTTCGACCGGTCCTTTCAGGTTGTCCTTATCGACGGCCCTCACGCATTTCCCTTTCCACAGCTGGAATATTATTACTTGTATCCTAACATCGCTACCGACGGGCTGCTGATACTCGATGATATTCACATCCGGACGATCCACGAACTCTACCGTTTCCTCCGCGCTGATGACATGTTTGAGTTCATTCAGGTTGTGGAACGGACTGCATTTTTTCAACGTACAACCGCACCCGCTTTTGATCCATTCGGCGACGGCTGGTGGCTTCAGTCCTACAATCGCAGGCGCCTTCTTCGCCACTCCTGGCGGGAGGTTCTGACCAGTTCGCTGCCGAGGCCAATCCGCGCCTTCCTTCGCGGATCCCGCTCAGCCATTCGCAGCGGTTTGTCGCCAAGGGCGGGGTGTCTGATTGAAATTGACATGCCACGCCAAAACAGTCCAGTCGATGAGACAGTGGTAGTTCGTGGACGCGCGGATTTGCCGCCAGGGGCCTGTCTCTGCCTATTTGCGCGCAGGGCAGATTGGACGGGCTGGTGGCCGCAAGGCGGGCCCATCACTGTATCAAACAACGAGTGGCAGCAAATCTGTAAGCTCGGCGGAGCCGCCGACGAGGGCTATGCATTCGAGATTGCAGCCGTGGCCGCAGACGAGCGAGGGCGGCGGAGAATCCTGCGCTGGTTTGAAGAGGGCAGCCGTTCGGGGTGCTGGGGCCCGGTGAATTTATCCACACCGGTGGCTGGCACGGGCGTCGCCACAATCCGGGTACTTCGAGGGAGGGCCAACGGCAAATGAGCGCTTGCCTCCTCGCCGCCGCTTTCTTCGCTTTGGTTCTGGCGATGCCCGACCGTGATGGGTTTCGCGATCGATTCCTACGCGCGCTGGCGGTCTTTGGCGCGGCTCTGCTTCTTGTAACTGAGTCGCCTATCTTCGGGGCCCTGTTTCTTGAGGGGGCCAGAGAGCCGGTGCTGTTTCTCGTAACCCACATCGCTGTTGAAACCGTCTATATTCAAAGGGGAAGGGATGAAAGTTCCTTTATTGTTCTTCGCGATGGGAGTGGCGCTGGTTGCGCAAGTGGGGCAGCCTGTGCCCGGTCAGTATCCTCCAGGTCAATATCCGCCAGGTACTTACCCGCCAGGCCAGCAGGGTCCACCGCTTTCGATTCCGCGGCGCGGCAAAAAGAGCGATAGCAATTCAGATACCGCGGCGGCTAACAAGACCTTCAAAGGCGTGATTCGGGTGCTGGAGGCGAAGTCTTTTGATATAGAGACGGAGGATACGCGAATCCTCACGATCCAGATAACGGACAAAACGGTAAAGCCGGCAGAGTTGAGTTTGGGTGACGGTGTGGATGTCGAGGTTACGCAGGATAAAGACGGTCAGTTTCAAGCGGTGAATGTCAAAGTCAATGCGAAGGCTGCTCAAGAAATAAATGCGAACGATCGCATGGAGCCCGAGGGAAGAACCGCGCCGCCGCCCACTATTATGGTGCGTCCAGGGCCGACGCATGATCCGGATGATGCGGGTCCGCCTGTTCTGAAGCGGGGTAAGCCGGTAGCACGTGCGTCCAGCAAGGCGGATGAGGATGACGATGCCCCGGCGTCGGCGCCTGCGCCCGACAAGGCGGCTCCCGCGAGAGCGACACTCGAGAGAACAGCGCCCGCGGCTCCGCCCATGAACCCACGGCAAGCTTTCATCGAAAAGGCGCGTGCAGCAGCCGCTGCCTATACCGAGGGGCTGCCGAATTACGTTTGCCAGGAAATGACCACGCGATACGTCAGCGAAACGCGGCAACCGAACTGGCAGGTGATCGATGTGGTGTCGGCCGAAGTTGTGTACGAGAACCGCAAGGAAAGCTACCGGAACCTTACTATCAACGGCAAACCCACCAAGAAGGCGCCGGAAGATACTGGGGCATGGTCGTCTGGAGAGTTTGGCACTATTTTGAGAAACCTCTTCGAGCCGGGTACTGACGCCGATTTCAAGTTTGCGGAAGACGATACCATCGCGCATCAGTCCGCTTCCGTCTACAAGTTTGCCGTGGAACGCTTGCGCTCTTCCTGGAAGATCTGGGTTCCAGGGCAATATATTCTCCCGGCTTACAAGGGGTCCATCTGGGTGGACAAACAAACCGCGAATACTCTGCGGATTGAGATGCAGGCGCAGGAGATCCCTGAGGAGTTTCCACGAATCGCAGTGGAAACGGCGATAGATTATGACTACGTCACTTTAGGCACGCCGGAGAAGTTTCTGCTGCCGGTACGCGCTGAAGTCCTGAGTTGTTCCCGAGGTTCGAATGAGTGCGAACGCAACGTGATCGAGTTTCGCAATTATCACAAGTTCACGGGCGAATCCGTCATCAAATTCAATCAGTAGTTTTGGCCGCAGTGGGGCGGACGCCCTCGTCCGCGCCGAACCCCCAGGTCCGGCCTTCCACCACGCGAGAAGAGAGCCGACGTGGGCGTCGGCTGCGGTCCAGGGGACCGCCCCACGTTAGATCCTTGTCAGTGAGTTTCTGGCAAGCCGGAGGCTTGCCCTACGCCGAAGCACGCGTGGTATTGTTCTGGGAGTTTCACCGGCCGCATGTCCGGGCCCAAGAAAATGTGTTTGGTTTCGCCTTCCGCCAGCGCTTGAGAAGTTTCCGCGCCTCGAATTTGATAGTGAAACTCAATCATGCGCCGATTCGCACGCGCGATCCACGTCTTCACCGCGATCTCTTCGTCGTAGCGCGCCGGATGCAAGTAACGGCAGTGCGCGTCCACCACCGCCAGAAGGATGCCGTCGCTACCTTCCATGTCTTTGTACCGGACACCGGTCGCACGGCAATATTCCGACCGCCCGATCTCCATCCAGATGAGATAGTTCGCGTAGTAGACCACGCCCATCTGATCGGTCTCGGCGTAGCGCACGCGGAACCGGGTTTCGTGAAACGTCATCAGTGTATTGTAATCGGTTGAAGACGAGCGATCGTTATTCGGTGACGGAGGTCCAGGCGCCGCGTTCCCCCATCGTATTGGCGAAATAGCAGACCACCTGCGTCATTTCCTGAAGCGCGCGCCGCGCCGTGGAGCGGGAAAGCAGTGACGCCAGCGCGTAGTAGGCCTTCATCAGCTCGAAATCCAACATCATCATTCGCTGTTCAAAGCCCTCGCTTCCGGTGTGCAGGGCGGGGCTATGATCCAGCAGATAACTGAGCAGGTGATAATCCTGCTCGAGCTTCCTGCGCAGCAAGTCCAGCACCCGCCGCTCGTTCGCCTGCGCGAGATCCTGCTGCACTTCCAGGAATCCCAACTCATTGGCTGCGGCCACCAGCGGTGTGTAGTCGTGAGCCGGCTTGGCGCTTAAGATCAGGCCGCAGCTATAGCGAAACCAGGCCAGCACGGAGGCTAACGAGAAGGCGGTGATAATTGCGCTCGCAATCATTAGTTCTGGAGAACGTGTACCGCCGATGCAGTACGTTCCCTTGTGAAAAGAGAATATCACCGGCCGGTACTCAGTACAAGAGTTTGCAGCAGTTCTAAGGCTGTTTCTCGCGAATCGGCTCAGGCTTTTTGCTGACTCGTGAAAAGCATGTCCTTGGGCTTTAGGCCACGCTCGCGGCAATAGAGCATGTATAGATAACCGTAGCTGCCCGTGATGTAATCGGCCTGAGAAAACCCGAGCAGCCGGGCGGTGCGGCCAATCCATCGGGGAGTGCCTTCCAGCTCCAGGAAGTTGCCAACCGGTGTCTCATCCAGCAGCACCTTGCCGGCTTGCTCGGAAGGTTTTTCAAACTCGGTGCGAAACTTCTCGTAACGGAACACCGGATGATAGCCAATGTTCTTGAAGATCTTTTCGAGGACACTGGCATCTGAAACGTACACTTCCAATTCATGGCGCTTCTTGTACCGCACGCTCTTGGAAGGCCCCTTGTAGGTGAGCAGAGTGTAACGGCCCACGCGGCGGATGCGGATGAGCTTGCCCTGCTTGCCGAGAGGGTCCTTGGCATTGTCGAACAGCGTGTTGGATTCGTAGGAGCGAGCTACTGTAACTCGGAAGCCTAGCTTGCGCAAAGTGCGGCGGATTTTCGAAACATCCGGCGGAAGGCGCAGCTTGATTTCAATCTCGAAGTTCACGAAACCTCGAAGTTCACAAGATCAGGTTAGGGATAGAATGGGGAGGTTGTCAACGGACAGAATACAGCCGTGCCCATCGTCGGTAAGAACAATCCGCTTCGGGCCCAGCCCCATGTGCGTAAACAACGACGCTGAACCGGGGCCGCCGTTGTAGACGAACGACATCGGCCGCTTGGAAACATCCGCCACGTCATCCTTGGTGTAAGCGACATAGAAAAAACTGGCCTTCGGCGTCCCATCCTCGGACTTGATCACGTAGTTACCCGCTGTCGCAGTGTAGTTGATTTGCTGGCCTCCCACGCGTACGCTATGCTTGGTCACCGAAGTTTTTTCTTCCGGTGGTGGACCGTGGTGCGCCGGTTGTGCCTGCGCTTGCTCCGTTTGCTGCGGCGGAGGCGGCTGCTGTTCACGATTGCGTCGCTGCGGGTCAACTTGCGCGGCGGCAAACCACGCCGTAAACAACATAGCCAGTCCCAGATGGCTAATCCGATTCACTCTCACCTTCAGCGCTCCTTATTTTGATACGCGAAGCATCACCACGCCGTGTGATGAAACTTCGGCCTCGAACAGATCCTTGATTTTTCCGCGATCGGCGTGGGCCCAGACATCGCGCACCACGTGTTTGCCGTTTAGTCCCAGGTCGGCCCACGTGGCAATCATCAGTTCGGCTTTATCCCCGCGGTTAAAAAGCGCCACCGCCACGTCGCCACCCTCCAGCGGCTTGGCCCACACTTCTGTACGGCCTTCCTTCGAAACGCGAAAACCCTGCTTCCCCAGTTTGTCCTGGTCGATCGCGATCACTTCGCGGTTCGTCAGAATTTGCTTGATTTCGTCCGCCATGCTCCGCAGATCGTTACCCGCGATCAGCGGCGCGGCCAGCATTGCCCACAGGCTCATGTGGGTCTTGTATTCCACCTCGTCCATGTTGCCGTTACCGATTTCGAGCATATCCGGATCGTTCCAGTGCCCCGGCCCCGCGTATTGCTCCAGTCCCGTCTGCTTGTCGAAGCCAATCGTAGCCATGCTCTTCCAGACGTCTTCGATATCGCCTGTAGTGCGCCACAAATTGCCGCCCGAAGCCGCGCCCCACTCCCAAACTTTCCGCAGTCCGTATTGGCACAAACTGAAAACGATGGGACGCCCGCTGGCCTTAAGGGCGTCGCCCATTTTCTTATAAACGGCCGGCATTTCTTCTTCCTTGTAGACCGTCTTGGCGCTGCACCAATCGTACTTAAGATAGTCGATGCCCCAAGCGGCCCAGGTACGGGCATCCTGCTCTTCGTGTTGATAGCTACCTTCAAAGCCCGCGCAAGTCTGGGGTCCCGGCGAGGAGTAGATGCCGATTTTCAGGCCCTTGGAATGGACGTAGTCGGCCAGACCTTTCATGTCGGGAAATTTCTCGTTGGGTTGGAGAACTCCCTGCGCGTCCCGCTTTCCCTCCCAGGTGTCGTCGATGTTGACATACACGTAGCCGGCGTCTTTCATTCCGTTGGACACCATGGCGTCGGCGATCTCCTTGACCGTCTTGGCGTCGACTTTTTCCGCGAACTTATTCCAACTATTCCAGCCCATGGGCGGTGTCAGGGCCAATTGCTGCGCGAGGCATGCAGACGCGAAAATCAAGCCGGTAAGGGGTCTCCAGGTCATAGCCTCTATGAAACCACTTTTTGAACCGAACCGCGACCGCAAGGGAGCCGGTGCCTTCTCAGCTGCTTACCGAACCGCGACCGTAAGGGAGCCGGTGCCTTCTCAGCTGCTTACCGAACCGCGACCGTAAGGGAGCCGGTGCCTTGCTCGCTATACTGAATATGTATGGCAACCTTGGTGAGCCTGGGCGCCTCCAAACTCGATGCCGCATTGCTTGCTCAGAAACAGGAGAAGCTGTTTTCGATTCTGGCGGACATGGGGCGCGTGATGGTGGCGTATTCGGGTGGGACCGATTCCGCTTACCTGGCCTGGGCGGCGCATCGCGTGCTCTCCGGCAATGCCATCGCAATCACCGCCGACTCCGCGTCCATTCCCGAATCGCACAAACGCGATGCCGAGGCCTTTGCCCGCGAGTGCGGATTCCGGCACGAGTACATCGAAACTCACGAGTTCGACAATCCCGATTATGTGAAGAACGATCCGAACCGCTGCTTCCACTGCAAGGACGAGTTGTTCACCGAATTGGATGCCTTGGGCCGCGAGCGAGGGATCGAGCACATCGTCTACGGCGTGAACGTTGACGATCTGGGCGATTACCGGCCCGGACAGCGTGCCGCCAAGTTACACCAGGTGGAGGCGCCGCTAGTGGATGCCGGATTGACCAAGGCTGAGATCCGTGAACTGTCGCGATTGGCCAATCTCTCCACCTGGGACAGGCCGGCGTCCGCTTGCCTGAGTTCACGCATTCCGTACGGAACGGCAGTAACAGTTGAGAACGTGAAGACAGTGGAAGTAGGGGAAGAGCGAATCCGGGCGCTCGGCTTCCGTCAATTCCGCGTTCGATTTCATGGCGAGCTGGTCCGGCTCGAAATAGCCCCCGACGAACTAGCTCGCGCCTTGACGCCCGAGATGGCGCAAGCGTTTGTCGAGATCTTCAAGCCTCTAGGATTTCACTACGTCACGATCGATCTGGAAGGCTACCGCCAAGGATCGCTCAATTCAGTCCTGAAATAAATCGGTAGTGGTTGTGGGGCCGGTTGCCATCCCAATGTCACTTAGTTTTTGCCGGGTCCGAACCATCTGAAGTGGTGGTGGGGCGGACCCCCTGGTCCGCAGCCGACGCCCACGTCGGCTTGTTGGGATTGAGGTAACTGATTCACTGGCGACGAGCGGGTCCAGGGGACCCGCGCAGACCAGGGGGTCTGCCCCACGACTGCGTCTGGATCCCAGCCAAGTAATGCTGGCGCCTCTCAATAATTCTCCTGGAATTCCAAGAAAACGACGCTCGAGTTAATTCCGCGTGCCAATAGTTTCCGTGCGGCCGGCCAGCGGTTTTACCGCGGACCCTCCACAAACACCCACGCCCGTGTTCAAAAGGGCATGTAGCAGGTTGTGGAGTACCTGGTAGACCAGCTGTTCGTTGACTGGCTGTTTGCCCGGCAGGCGGAACGAAGCCGGCAGTTCCTTGGCGATTTGGAGCCGGATGGAATGCGGCAACGTGCGGCCGGAGCGATCCTTCTGGTTGGCAACGGAAATGGGCGTTTGCAGCACCGCGCCGGATTGTCCGTCTACATAAAACTGGCAGCGCGAGAACCAGCCCAGGTTGCCCGGATCGGCGGCATCGAAGAGCAACAGCGGCGCTTGCCGGTCGGCCGCAAGCAGGTCCAAGCCAAGCCAACGCTTGTTGTCCTCGATCTTGTATTCAAAGCCGGCTTGCTTGGCGATATTGGCAACGAAGTCGGGATCGAGTTCGAGCAGGAGGAATTTGTGATCGCCGGCCAGCAACACTTGCATCAATTTCTATTTTATCCAATTGGAGAGCGAGTGCGATGCCGCGCGCTGGTAAAGCTGATAAAAACCAGCATCGAATAATACCAACAAAACCTCGCGGACCCGCGTTTCGGCCCCATCCAAATGGGCGGCAACGGTCTCTAGGGCAATGTTGGCGGCTTCCTGAGCCGGGTAGCCGTAGGCGCCAGTGCTGATGGCGGGAAAGCTGATGGTGCGCACGTTGCGTTCCTCGGCCAGCTGAAGGCATTTGCGATAACACGCGGCCAGCTGCGCCGGTTCACCGTGCCGCCCATCCCGATAGATAGGTCCCACTGCGTGGAACACGTACTGCGCCGGTAGGGCGCCCGCCGTGGTAACGACGGCACTGCCTGTGGCACATCCACCGACCGTATTGCGCACTTCCGCGAGCTCACGCATGATGGCCGGACCCCCAGCGCGATGAATTGCGCCATCCACGCCGCCACCGCCGGCCAGGCTGGAATTAGCGGCGTTGACAATGGCGTCCATGCGAATCTTGGTTATGTCACCGATCACCAAACGAAGTTTCTTTCCGTTCGGGAAATCGATGTCCATGCCGTGATTGTAACTCACGCCTTGCCGCGCCTCATTCCGAACCGCGACCGTAAGGGAGTCGGTGCCTTATAGTAAAGGGTTGGAACCAGTGGATGCTTTAGTGCTTTTCGACATCGACGGTACGCTGCTCCGGCGCGCGGGCTCCCATCATCGCGAGGCCCTTGTGGAGGCCATTCGCCGCACGGTGGGAGTGGATACCACCACCGATGGCGTGCCCGTATCCGGCATGTTGGACCGCGATATTCTCACCACCATGATGATGCGAGCCGGAATGAAACCAGCCGCCATCCGCAAGGCGATGCCGACCGTGGTGGAGCGTGCCCAGCAAATCTATATTCGAACCGTGCCCTGTCTCGAACGGAAAGTGTGCCCCGGTGTGCGGCGCGTGCTTCGATCGCTCGAACGCCGTGGCGTTGTCATTGGCCTGGTCACCGGAAACCTTTCGCGGATCGGCTGGAGGAAGATGGAGCGCGCGGGGCTCAAACCGTATTTCCGGTTTGGCGCATTCGCGGAGCTTGCCAAGGATCGCGCCGGCTTGGTGCGTCTTGCCGTCCGCCGCGCGCGCAAGGAGAAATGGATCAGCCGCGCGGGCCACATCGCCTTGATCGGCGACCATCCCAACGACGTGCGCGCCGCAAGAGCAAATGGCATTCGCGCAATCGCGGTCGCCACAGGCCTGGTGCCCATCGAAGAGCTGCGCACCCATTCGCCGGACGTGCTGCTGCCCGATCTACGCTCGCTGGCACTGGAGATGCTGTTCTGATGGAAGCTCAATCGCTCGCGGTGAAGCGCGCGGAAGTGGAGTTTCACAATTTCGCGTCTTTGGGCCAGCCCGAGCGCGCCATCGCGCATTATGCCGAGCAGAATATCCGGCGCGGCGCGGTGATCCGGAACCATCTGAGCTTCATCGGCGAGATGACGCCGTTCCTCGAGATCGGTTCCAACGTCGGCCACACCAGCTACATGCTGGCCAATGAATTCGGCGCTAGCGGCTTTGCACTGGATATTTCGGCCGATTCGCTACGCTACGGTGTTGCACTGCAGGACCGCTGGCGCCTTTCTCGCGCTCCCATCCGCGTGGCCGGCGACGCGGTGAATTTGCCTTTCGCCGACGGATCGCTGCGTTTCGTGATGGCGTTTCAGATGCTCAGCCAGTTCATGAACATGGAGAGCGTCTTTCTGGAAGTGAAACGCGTGCTGGCTCCGGGCGGCACTTTTCTCTTTGCCGAAGAACCTCTGAAGAGGAAGTTGACCCTCAGCCTGTACCGCTGCCCGTATTACGACACTATGAAACCCTGGGAGCGCCGATTGGCCGACTGGGGTCTGCTGGGATATCTGGTGCGTGATGTGATTGGCGCGCACCAGGAGGAAAGCTTCGGCATCCGGCAGAATCACACCATGGGAATCAAGGAGTGGCACCAGCTGATTCGCGCGCATTTCGTTGACGCCGAATATGAAATGTTCGTGCCGGAGCGCGGGTGGGGTGAACGGATCGTCAAGAGCGCCGCGATGTCCGAGTGGCGCGCCGCGCGTTTGCTGGGAGGCACTCTGGCCGCTGTTTGCCGCAAGGCAGGTGCATCTTCTCCCGTCAGGTTCAATCAATCCGAGTTTCAGATGCAGCTTCGCTGTCCGGACTGCTATTCCGCAATGAATCGCGACCCGAGCGATACGCTGCGATGTTCCAAATGCAGCTATCGCGCGCCGAACGAAGGTGGCGTGTACAATCTGCTGCCTGCTTCCGAACGCGCCGAGCTTTATCCCGGCGATCGCGAAGACGTGATCGACTTCTGCCTGGCCAGTCATGCCGAGCGGTTGCTCGAAGGCTGGTACGACCTGGAAGGCGTGTTCGGAAACAAGTATCGCTGGATCGGTGAGCATGCAGCGGCCCACCTGGTGCGCGTCAAGCCTGGGCCACAACGGTTGCGGATTCGCGGACACGCCAGCGAAGGGCATCCAGTAGAACTGGCCGCCCGCGCAAATGGATGTGAGGTTGGCCGCTGGAAGCTCGACCGCTCTGGCTTATTCATCGTCGAAGCCGATTTGCCGGAGAGCCCGGAATATCACATCGAAGTGAATGCCGGCCCATCCTGGAGCGTGCCCACTGACGACCGTGTCTTCACCGTTAACTTGAGTATGATTCGTCTGGCGCCACGCGAATAACCGTATGGAACGCTATCGCGCCGGTGAGATTCTGCTGGTAGCGCTCTTCTCGGCTGTAGTCGTCTTCCAGCTCTTTGTTCCGCCTTCCATCGGACTCGCCAACAACGGCGACTTCGGCAAAATGATTGGCCGATTCTCCCTGGGGCCCGGAACCTTTGATACTTCCGAAGAGTACAAGTTCTTGACGTCGCGCTGGGTCTATAATCGGTCTTTCTACTGGTTGTCCGACGACCGCTCTTCCGAGCTGATTCCCATTTCCGCCGCGGTGCTGACGGGTTGGTGGTTCAGCAGCTACATTTTCGATATCCGCATTCTGGGCGCGATTCATGCCTTGTTGTGGATCGCTTGTTTCGCGGCGTTTCTTCCGCTTCTGCGACCTCTGGCTGGCTGGCGGCGATATGTCATCGGGGTGGTGACGGCGTTCATCTTTACCGACGTCAGCTATATCGCTTATTGCAATTCCTTCTACACCGATGTTGCGGCCTTCGTATTTTTGGCATGGGCGGTGGTGATGTGGCTCCATTTTATAAACAGCCGGCGGCCGTCGGCAGGACTTTTCGTGATGTTCATGGGTGCAGCTATCCTCTGCGTTTCAAGTAAGTCGCAACACGCGCCGCTCGCTGTATTCTTGTGGGTGCTCGCCGTGGTGGCTGCCCTATCATTCGAAGGCAGAAGGCGGACCACGGCGGCGCTCGCGGCCTCGCTGTTAATCCCGGCGGTGGCCGCCGTCACCTTCCGTGTCATGCCCGACTCGGAGAAAGGACCCGCTCAATACGCTGTTATTTTTATATCCATCCTGCATAGGTCCCCTGCTCCGTTGGACGACCTGCGCGAGTTGGGCCTTGGGCCGGAGTATCTTCGCTACGTGGACTACTGGCCTCAGCGTCCGTCCGACGACCCTTTGGCGAATCCGGAATGGCGCGCGCAGTTCGTGAGCCGAACTAACTATGGCCGGATCGCGGAGTTTTATTTGCGGCACCCGTGGAGGGCCTCCGCCATCGTCTATCGAGCGCTGAACCACAGAGCAGATCGGCGGAACACTGGCCTTGGTAACTACGAACGCGCCTACGGATTGCCTGCAGGTACACAAACCACGTCATTTGGATGGTGGAGCGCTTTTAGATCGGCACTTTTCCGTGTTGCTCCCTGGCATATCGTTGCGTGGTACGCGGTGATTCTCGCCCTTGGAGTCCGGCTGGTGATCAGGCCCTCCACCATTCCCGTCCGTCTATCGTTATTCGCCGTTTTACTGGCCTCGATGGGCCTGGTGGAACTTGCTGTCAGTTCGCTGGCGGATGCGGGAGAGACCGAGCGACATCTCTTCCTTTTTCATGTGATAACGGATTTCACCATCGTGCTCGCGATGATCTGTGCGGCGTGGGTGCTTCAGGGTAAGGCAAGTTTTCGAACTACTTCTTGAAATCTTGGCTCGGCATGCAGCGCAGCGAAGGCCGGTTCGGTTTTCAAGAGCGGCATCATGATACTGCGCTCCGTGTAGGCCTTGTCCAGCGCATCCAGCGCCTTCGCGTTCTGGCCGAGAAATGTATATTGCGTGGCCATGCTAAATAAGTCACTCGATCCGGCTTTCTCTTCTTCTTGCAGCCTTTGTCCGTAAATGCGCTTCAAAGCTTCTTCAGGATCCCCAGCCGCGAGGTGCAGAGTATCCGCAATCTCGCGATACTTCTTTTGGTAAAAAAGACTGCGAAGGATGCACGCATTGGCTTCCGCAAGAGTGGGTTCCAATTCCCGCGCCCGCCGCGCCTGACGGATTGCATCGTCGAAGTGGTGCGCTTGCAAATACAGCCACCCGGCATCGATGTTCACTCGCGCGGAAAGCGGATCCAACGCAATCGCGCGCCGTAGGGACGTCAAGCCTTGCTCGGTGCGTCCCATGGCGACCAGAAAAAATGCGTAATCGTGGTGAGTCACGGGAAGGCTCGGGTTGATTGCGAGCGCATGCGTGAAATGCTGCTCGGCCAGCGGCCAATTCCATTCGCGCCAGAACAGAACATTGGCCAACGCATTGTGTGCTTCCGCGTTTAGCGCGTTGATCGCCAGCGCCTTTTGAGCGGCTTCCCGCGCGCGCTTCCAGGTCTCGGGCGTTGCTGCGCCGGAACGGCCCATCGCCACCCGAACTTCAGCCGCGGATGAGTAAGCCGGGTCGAATTGAGGATCCAACTTGGCCGCCTCCTCAAAATAATCGACGCTGCGCTCCAGGTCGGCGCGGGTCTCCTTGTGTTCCAGATAGAGTCCGTTCAAATAGGCCTGGTACGCTTCCTGATTCCGTGCATGCGACGCCGCTCGCGATGCAACAATCCCACCCACCAGCTTTCCGGCTACGGCGGCCGCAATGTGCATGGCCGACTCTTCCTCTATCCGGAACATTTCCGCTTCCCCGCGTTCCACAGTGTCTGTCCAAACCTGCGCCTGATCCGCCACCTTGATCAGCCGCGCAGCGATTCGAATCCGCCCGTCGCTGCGGCGAACGGTGCCTTCCAGGATGTAATCCACGCGCAGTTCGCGGCCAACCTGGTCGACGCCGTGAGGCGCACTTTTGTAACGCATTACGGAGGTGCGACCAATTACCCCCAGTCGCTCCGCGTTGAGGCTGCCGAGCTGGCTGATCAGCTCTTCAGTGAGTCCGTCGGTGAACAGATCCTCTTTGGGATCGCCCGTGAGATTTTCGAATGGTAACGCCGCGATCATGGTGCGTGCCGGGCCCCTGGAGCGCGGCCACGTCGCGTACACAACCGAAATCACCACACACGCAGCCAGCGCCGCCGCGAACCACAACCATTTCGGGCGCGCCCAGGTCCGGGCAGGCGGCGTGCCCGGCTGTTCCGATGCCCCCATAGTCACCCGTTCCACAGGAGCAATGAACTTGTAGCCGCGCTTGGGAACGGTCTGGATGAAACGCGGCGCGTCGGAATCGTCATTGAGCGTGGCGCGAATCTGGGCCACGCACACGTTGAGATTGCGATCGAAATCAACGAATGTGTCCGCGCCCCATACCTCGCGCTGGATGTCCTCTCGAGTTTCGAGTTGCCCGGCGTTCTCCGCCAGCAAACGCAGTACCTGAAATTGTTGCGGCGATAACTTCAGAAGCACGCCCGCGCGGCGCAGCTCATTGTTCTGCAGATCGAGCTCGAAGGCTCCGAACCGTAGAATGACGGCCGCGGAGCTCGCCTGTTGCACGGTTTCAGTATACGGCCTGTTCGTGGCGTGACCCGTTGCAAGGACCGGTATCGAGGCGGGCTCCCGTTAACAGCCCACGCTAAGCCATTCTACAGTTTCGACTTCTTCACAAACAATAAATTAATACCGCATGTCTTGCCACGTGGGTCGCGATCATAGAAAGTCGATGCATGACTAACCGACGTGAGATTCTTCTGGCAGCCGGCGCAGCCGGTATGCTCGCGGGCGGCGCAGCCGCCGAAACCAAACCCAATCCCCTGGATTCCGAAAAATTCCGCCAGGCGGTTCTTACTGGCGACCTTCCAACGGTCACTTTGATGCTGGATCGCGATCCGGCCTTGCGTTATGCAAGGGACTCCGCCGGCGTTTCTGTGTACACCTTGGCTTGCCTCAAAGGTCAGCCGAAGATTGCCGAGCAGATCGCTGGCCGCGGTCTGGTGCTCGATATCTTCGAGGCCGCCGTCAGCGGCGACAGCAAACGCGCGAATGAGATCGCCAAAGATGATCCCGGTCTGGCTCATCACCGTTTGCCCGATGGCCGGACGCCGCTCCATCTCGCCGCCGAAGCGGGCAAGCCAGCGCTAGTGATTTTCTTCGCGATGAAGGGCGCCGATTTGAGCGCAGGTCCGGAAAGTCCGCTATTAGCCGCCGTCGATTATCCGGAACACGCGCTAGCGAGCGAAATGTCGATATTCCTGTTGATGAATGCTTCGGATCCAAATGCGCGCCGTCGCGATGGCAAGACCGCGCTCGAGCTAGCGGCCGCGCGCGGCTACGACGATTTGGTCCACATGTTGATTCACCGTGGCGCGGAGGCCAATGCGCCCTCGGTAGAGCGCGCCTACTACGGCCGCCGCTACACGCAGGATCTGCACGGCAATCCGGTAACTCGCGAGGACACTTATGGAATCCCGCAAGAATGGATCAATCAATTCGTCACCGTAGCGCATTTCGATTTCGAAAAAGTGAAGCATCTTCAGAAGCTGTGCCCCACACTAATAATGACTCGCGCCACATGGGATGAATTGGCCATCGAAGCGGCGGCTCACATGGGCCTTACGCCGATGGCTCAATTCCTGGCTGACCTGGGCGCGCCGGTCTCCACTTGCACCGCAACGCTAGTGGGCGAGCAAGCGCTAGTGAAGCGATTAGTCAGCGAGGATGCGGGTTGCATCCGGGAACGCGGAGCGCACGACATCGCTCTGCTATCGTACACGGCCCTAGGCAATCAGCATCTAGAAATTGCAGAGCTTCTGCTGGGCGCAGGCGCCGATGTTCATGCCCGATCGTTGGGACAGACTTCGCTGCACATCGCCGCGAGCAAAGGCCATGTGGAACTGGCGCAGCTCTTCCTGGATCATGGCGCGGACATCAACGCGATTGCCAATGTCCGTGGCGCATCACTGCCGCCGCTCGCAGTGGCCGTACAAGCAAAACACGAAAAAATGGCGACGCTGCTAAAGGAGCGCGGCGGCCGTTCTTAGTCGCCATTCCTGATGACTTGGTAAAGTCGTACTGGCAGGACGCTATGCCAAAGTCATTCGTCGCCACAGTCTTTCTCGTCTTGTTCTGCGCTCCTACGACGCGTGCGCTAGCCCAAGAATCAGCGGCTCCCCAAGTGCTAACAGTTTGTGAGGCCCTCCGTGGCATCGATCTGTATAGGGGAAAGGTCGTCGTGATAGTAGGCCGGTCCAGCTACACGTTTGAAGGCCGCTTCATGTACGAAAAGTGCGACCCTGACGATCGCATTTTGATTCAAGGGCACCGCTGGCTGAGCATGATCGCACTGGGTGCCGAGAAGCCAAGCAATGCGAATGAGGCGTTTCCTGTAGACGATCGGATTCTACGTGAAAAACTGCGTCAGTTGAGCGACTACCACAACGATACGCAGGACTCGATGGCGAAGGAGAAAGTGAGAACTATTACGTTTGCATCATCATGGGACGCTGTTTACGGCACGCTAGAAAGTCCAGCTAGATTGAAGCCACACATACCCCCAAACAAATCCAGTTCCCGAAATACGCCGGGCAATGGGTACGGTGCCAATGGCTCTGTTCCTGCAATGATTCTCGTGCTTCGATCGAAGGACGTCCCTCCCTCCCCCGATGGCTTCCGGACAATCGATCAGCTCCGGAAAGAGCTGGCGGCGGAGAGCCAGCCCGCGGAGGCCAAATCCGGAACGGATAACCAGTCAAAATCGGAGCCGGTTCCGCCGGCCGCTTCCAAGCCTGCGAGCTGCCCGGACCCCGCCGCTCTCGATCTTTTCAAACATCAGATCGCGTACGAGAGAACTGAGGAAACTTATCCGTTGAAGGGCTTGTCAGTGATCCACGTCGACGTTTTGGAGCACGGCACGCTTACCGCCTTATACATCCGGGAACGACCTCGGGATTTTGTGGCGACTGTTCGCATGGTCTACTCTGTCGAAAATCACGAGGCGCACGGTGGGTATACGTGTCCAGTTCAACAGAATTGGAAAGAGTGCGTTCAGCAGCATGAAGACCTTGAAGCCGCGAGCAGCGACACACCACGAACCTGTGCGGCCACCGTTGACATGCGCACCATACCCGCGTGGAGGCCGTCTCCCAATGACCAGACCAAGCGGCGCATTGCGGACGAGCTTCGCCGCGAGATCGAGGCCAAATGGCAAGGGGTTCAGCAGATCGTTATCCGCGACTTCAATCTGAAGGACAACCAAATCACGATGTATTTGAAGATGCCGGACGGCGACTATTTCCAGGGATGCGGGTTCAGCGCTGCCGGCGAACCACACTGCGAGGGCGGCACCTGTTCGGGCAAGCACCGGTCTCAAGCATTCGCAAGTGGATCTTAGAGAAGCCGTACCGCTTGAAGTGACGAACGTTCGCGGCTAGTCAAACTCCCGCGCTGCCGCCTTCTGCTCCGCCCCCACGCGCCCCGCCGCAATATCCGCTTTGAAATAATTCTCGCCACGAATGGGCGCACCTGCCAACCGGCGCAGCATCGTCAGTTGGCCCACGTGCGTGAGCGCATCGGCGATCGGTCCTTGGAACAGCTTCTCTGCCGGAACATGTAGGGGCTGATCTGTGGCCAGGTACGCGTCGAAAGCTTCCAGCGCCGTGTGGAAACGCTGGACCCCCGCATCCCACGCCACCAGCGGTGAATCGTGCCACTCCTGCTTTCCTTGCGCTATCGATAGCGCCCAATCCAGCAGGTCGCCGATATGGGCCACCAATTGGCTGGGAGTGCGTGTCTTTTCCGATGCGTGGAACTCGGCGAAGTGCGCCGGTGCGCCCCGCATTGATTTTGCGCCTCGATACGCTAGCGTCGCCACCGTGTGGCGCAGCATTTGCCGCTGCGAATCTTGCACTGGAGCATAACTTGCCATAAGAATAGATTACTCGTATCGCAGCGCCTGAATCGGATCCACCCGCGACGCACGCCGCGCCGGCACCACGCTTGCCAAAAATGCAATCGCCCCGAACAGCAGCATCACCGTGCCAAATGTTACGGGGTCGGTTCCGCTCACGCCTGCCAACAGCTTGCTTGTAATCCCCGCAACCGCCAATGCAATGCCCACGCCCGTTACCATTCCCGCCGTCACCCACAGTAACGATCGTTGCAACACCAGCCGCATCACCTGCGGCCGTGGCGCGCCCAGCGCCATCCGAATTCCGATCTCGCGCGTTCTCCGCGCCACCGTGAAATGCAGGACTCCATAGATTCCCACCGCCGCCAGCACGAGCGCCATGATCGCGAATGTCCCAATCAGCGACGCGCCCATATCGTAGACGGATGTCACGCGGTTCAGAAATTGCGGCATGTTCCGGACACCGAACGCCGGCACCGTCGGGTCCAGCGCACTGAGTTGTGCGCGTAGCGCCGGCATCAAAGTTTCCGTACTCTGCTTTGAACGAACCAGCACTGTCACGCGCCCCCGGTAGTCCTGGGCAAGCGGCGTGAAATAGTAAGAACGCGCGCTCTCTCCGAAGGTCAAGTACGTGCCGTTCTTAGCCACACCAGCCACCTCCACGAGCGGCTGGTCACGCCCCGGCGCGAACTTGCGTCCGATAGCTCGCTCGGGTGTTTGCCAATAGCGCCGCGCCATGGTTTCATTGATCACCGCTACTAGCGGCGATGAATCCGTATCGCGACTATTGATAGCCCGTCCGGTCACAATTCGTGTTCCCATGGTTTCGAAATAATCCGGCCCCACTACGCTCATCATCGCCAGGTTTTGTTCGCGATCCGAGCGCGGAACATAGCCCTGCGGCAGAACTGCCGTCGAATACTGATAAGCGTCCAGCGGTAGAGGAGAAGCCATGCTTACCGCGTCCACTCCTGAAACCGTGTGCAGACGATCCATCAGATTGCGTTGGAACGCTCGGCCATGCGCCTCGTCATAGTGCCGCAGATCCAAGTTGACGGAGAACATTGTGATGCCGTTGCGATAGAATCCCGGGTCGGCGCTGTTGGCAAACTGCATGCTCCGCAGAAACAACCCGCCGCAAATCAGCAGCACACAGGAAAGCGCCACCTGCAGCATCACCAATAGATTGCCGTGTCCAATCCGGAAACGTCCCACGTGCACTGCCGTGGATTCCCCCTTCATCGCCGAAACCTGGTCCACTTTGCTCGTCCGTAACGCTGGGAAGAGTCCGAAAAACACAGCCGTCGCTAATGAAATCAGAAAAGTAAACGGCAGCAGTCGAAGATCGAACTTGGTATCGTAATCCAGGTCGGAGGTCTGGAAATCGAGTGTTGGATAAAAGCGTCTGGAATGATCGTTGATCCAGAGCGCGAAAAGAAGGCCCAGCGCTCCGGCGGCGAGTGAAAGCAGCACGCTCTCGGTAAGCAACTGCCGGACCAGCCGGAAGCGGCTCGCCCCCACGGCCACTCGAATGGCCATCTCGCGGCCACGGCTCGCGGCGCGTGCCAGCATCAGATTCGCCACATTCGCGCACGCGACCAGCAATACCAGAAGCACCACTCCCGCCAGGATGCCCGTGATCGTTGAGAATATTCCATTGGCAGCTAGAAACGGATTCGTGCGCGTACCGCCTGGAATCAAATGTGCCTTCAAATCCTTATCTTCCTTTGGATATTGGCGCGCAAGCTGCTCTGCCACGACATTCAACGCGGCCTCAGCCTGCTTCATGGACACGCCCGGCTTCAGCCGTGCCCGCGTATTGATCCAACGATTGTCTCGTCCCTCCAAATAATTCCCCTCGGACGGTGCGATGGTCTGCTGCATCATGGCCGGGACCCAAACATCCGGCACGAAGTTAAATAGAGTCGTCCCGATGAATCCGTGCGGAGCCACTCCCACCACCGTAAGCGGATGATCGTTGATCTTGATCGTTTTCCCCACGATCTTCGGATCACCCTGGAATCGCCGTTTCCAAAAATTGTAGTTGAAAACGCACACCGGCTTCTGCCCCGGCGCGCGATCCTCTTCTGGTAGAAAGCCGCGGCCCACCACCGGATGCACACCCAAACCGGAGAAATAATTCCCGGTCACAATCTCGCCCCAGATCAGCTCGGACTCCGCACCGTCCGTCACGCTCAGTGGAATCCCCGTGGAGCCCATGATGTCCGTGAGACCCGTATCCTGCTTGCGGTAATCCAACAAGTCGGGATAGGAGAGCCAGCCCAACTCGCTTCCCAATCGCGGCGCCGTAAAGTAGAGAGTCACCAAACGGTCCGGTTTCTCCACCGGCATCGGGCGCAGCATGTAAGCGTTCACGATCGAGAAAATGGCGGTGTTCGCGCCGATTCCTAGCGCGAGCGACAACACAACCACCACTGTGAACCCCGGGGACTTCAGGAGCACGCGGAGAGCGTAGCGGACATCCTGCCAAATTGTGGACATGGAGACCGTAGTGCAGATTGCGTTCCCAACATAACTGATAGCAGCGACATGAGATGGCGATTCCGGGGTGTCCAGTTCCGGGAAGCCGCGTCTCGATTCCGGTGCGATATACTGTGTGGGAGTTCACAAACGAATGAAACCCTATTTGTATACCCTTGCTCTCCCGGCGCTGCTGCTATGGTCCACCCAAGCCTTCGCCCAGCAAATGCACAAGCTGCATATTGACGACACCGGAAAGGTGCTCAAGCAGCACCAGGAGGTGCATGTAAAAGTGGGCCACCAAGTAACTTGGGTGCGGCACACCGGAGCCGCGAAGCCCTGGTATGCGAAGTTCGACGACAGCCCCTGCGCGGAAGGCAGTGAGTTTGGATCGGATCGCGCCAAGACCTGTACTGTAAAGGTCGCCTGTCATGCCAAAGGCGATGCGGGATGCCGTGCGTATTCTTACAATAGTTCCACCGGCGCGACCGCATCCATGCATGACCCCCACGTCGTAGTGGACCCGTAATATTGGATGCTCCGCCGCGCGTTACCGAACCGCGACCGTGAGGGAGTCGGTGCCTTGCGCCGATTTTTTCCTGGCTGCCGAGTCTGAGCAACGGAACAATGCGCTCCATGGATATGGTTGGTCGGACCATTTCGCATTTCGAGATTCTCGAAAAGCTCGGCGAGGGCGGCATGGGCGTAGTCTTCTGTGCCCGCGATCTGCGTCTCGATCGTTTGGTCGCACTCAAAATCCTGCCGCCTGAGCAGATGGCCGATGCCCACCGCCGCGGACGCTTCGAGCGTGAAGCGAAAGCAGCCTCCGCTTTAAATCATCCGAACATCGTCACCATCCACGAAATTGAAACCGTCGACGGCGTGGATTACATCGCCATGGAGTACGTGCGCGGCAGCACACTCCGCGAACTGATTCCTCCCGGTGGGATGAATCTCGCCGACGCGCTCAATTACTCCAATCAGATTGCGGCCGGATTGGCGGCCGCGCATGGCGCAGGCATCGTGCATCGGGACGTCAAGCCGGCCAACATTATGGTTACCAAGTCGGGCTTGGTGAAACTTCTGGATTTCGGATTGGCCCAAGTGGAGCAGGTTCCCCTCAGCGAGGCCGATTCCACGGGAAGCATAGGCCCCGCGTTCCTGACGCGGCCCGGCACAATCCTTGGAACAGTGGCCTACATGTCTCCGGAACAGGCGCAAGCCAAGGAGATGGACCAACGGTCCGACATCTTCTCTTTCGGCATCGTGCTCTATCAAATGCTGACAGGCTCTTTGCCGTTCCAGTCGAATTCCGAAGTCGGATTGATGTACGAGATCGTCCACGGACCCACTCCTTCGGTTTCCCAAGTGCGTCGCGACCTTCCGCCCGCTCTGGATCGCGTGCTCTCCACCGCCCTCGAAAAAGATCCGAAGATGCGCTATCCGGACATGGACACCCTGATCGCGGATCTGCGGCAAGTAAGCCGTGAAATGGCAGGCTTAGCGCCACTCACGGCGCCATATACCGTCCGCGACGTGAGGCGAAACTGGCGGAGACCGCTGGAAATCACAGCGTTCGTGATTTCACTCGTCCTTCTGGCCGCGGTCCTGATTTGGAAACTGACTCCGCGCTGGATCGCAAGCGTACCAGCCGAAAAGAAAATCGCCGTGCTGCCGTTCCGCATTGTGGGAGATGCCCGCGAGACCGAATCCTTCCGCGACGGGCTGATGGAAGCGCTCACCAGCGAACTCACCGAGCTTTCGCAGTTCCACAATACGCTGTGGGTGGTGCCGGCCACGGAAGTCCGGCGGGAAGCGCTCTCGAGCGCGAAGGATGCTCAGCGCCAGTTGGGCGTCAATCTGGTGATTAGCGGCAGCGTGCAGCGCGACGCCTCTCACGTCCACCTCACAGCCAATCTTGTGGATGCGAAAACCCTCCGGCAATTGCGTGCGCGCGAAATCACCCGGCCCATCGGCGAAGTGGCCGACATGCAGGAAGCGGTAGTGCAGGAAGTAGCTGGCATGTTGCAATTGGAATTGGGCGCCAAGGATCGCCAGGCGCTGGCCGCCGGCGCCACCAGCACATCCAGCGCCTACGATTTCTATTTGCAGGCCCGTGGTCACCTGCAGCGCCGCAATCGCGCTGAGGTGGATCAGGCCATCGATCTGTTCAAGCAAGCCATCCGCCAGGATCCCAAGTACGCACTCGCATTCGCTGGATTGAGTGAAGCCTACTGGTGGAACTACCGCATAACCGGCGACACCGCGTCGGTCGCGCAGGCCGAAGAGAACAGCTCGAAAGCGCTGGAGCTCAACAGCAAGCTGGCCCCCGTTTACGTAACGCGCGGAATTATCCTGGCGGGTACCGGCCACCAGGAAGAAGCTCTACAGGCGCTCAAGACCGCGCTCGATCTGGAACCCATTAATCCCAGCGCCGGCCGCGAGCTCGCCGCCGTGTATGAAGCCATGTCGAAACTTGACGATGCGGAATCCACGCTCAAAAAAGGCTTGGCCTTGCGTCCCAGTGACTGGACCAGCCTGTATGATCTGGGGATGTTTTACTACCGCCAGAGCCGATACCAGGAAGCGGTGCCCCTATTGCAGCGCGTCACGGATCTCGCGCCTGACAATAACTCGGGCTACACGGGCCTGGGCGCAGTGTACTGGATGCAAGGTAAGTACGAAAACGCCGCGGACAACTTCAAAAGATCGCTCGATCTGCATCCCACTGCATCCGCCTACACTAGTTTGGGCACAATTTATTTCTTCATGGGCCGCTGTGCCGATGCTGTGCCGCAGATGCAGAAGGCCGTGGATCTTCTTCCCAAGCGTGACCAGTTCTGGGGCAACCTGGGAGACGTGTACGGCTGTGTCCCCGGAAAAAAGACCGAAGCTCGCGAAGCTTACAAGCGCGCCATCGAGCTGGCTCAGGCCGCATCGGTGGTCAATCCCAAGGATGCCGATGCTCTCAGCCGCGTGGCTCTGTATCAAGCCCGGCTCGGCAACAAAATGGAAGCCGAGGCCCACATTCGTAGAGCGCGCCAGCTAACTCCCGCCAACAGGGACGTCCTCTGGAACGCCGCGCTGGTTTATGAGCTGGCCGGTCAGCGCGATCATGCACTGGAAGCCTTGAAAGCGGCCATCCGCGCCGGCCAGCCGCTGGAAGAAGTCCGCCGCGAACCAGCGCTGAAAAATCTGCGCAAAGATCCCCGCTATGATCGTCTATTAAAATGACGCCTGTGAAATACTTGTGGCTGTGGGGCGGACCCCCTGGTCCGCGGCTGACGCCCTCGTCGGCCTGCCCGAACCATGATCGATCCTCGACGTGCGGGTCCTGGGGGACCCGCGCGGACCAGGGGGTCCGCCCCACATGACGTCCCTCGACGCGTTGCTAGCAAATCTAATCGACTACGCCGGCCTCTATCCCCCAGCAAGCCTCGACCTCCCCGAGGTTATCGAAAACTACAACCGCTATCTCTCTTCTCCAGACAACTGGATTCTCAATCGCCTGGTTCTCCCCGCCTCAAAATTAACTGAAGTGTGGCTACGCCCAAAATGGCGCGTCACGCTCCTCGCTGATCAAGACCCCGGTAAGCTGCCGCCGCAGATCGAAACGCTCGAAACTAAGGGCGATCGCCGCTTATCCCTTCCCACCTACTGCGAAGCCCCACTCCATCGCATCACGGACGCATTCGCCAAGATCCGTACCGGCGGATTAACTCCCGATGCCGTTCTACCAGCTCCCGATCTTGCGGACTTCTTGCATCAAGCCGCCGCGCGCCGCATTCCATTCAAAGCAACTGCCGGACTGCATCATCCCATCCGCGCCGGGATGCACGGTTTTGTCAACGTTTTCGTGGCGGCGGCGTTTGCCTGGCACGGCATGGATCGGGAATCGATTATCCTGGTACTCGAAGAAACTCACGCGCCTGAGTTCGAATTTGGCGAAGACCAACTGTGCTGGCGCGGGTTGCAGCTCTCGACTGAGCAAATCTACACGGCGCGCCGCGACTTCGCCCACAGCTTCGGTTCCTGCTCCTTTGACGAACCGCTCCAAGATTTACGAGAACTGGGTTGGTATTAATGATCGACCAGACGCATGATCCGACGCTAAAAAGCTGGGTGGAATCGGCCAATCACCCGGATGCCGAATTTCCGATTCAGAATCTCCCCTACGCCACCTTCCGGCGGCGCGGCGAAGAGCGATCGCGCCTTGGAATCGCGATCGGCGACATGTTGCTGGATGCCACGGAAGCGTTCGACCTCCAGTCCATGCACCGCGTGATGTCGACGGCTCGCGCTGCACGCATCGATGTCCGCCGCATCACCAGCGATTACCTAGCGCGCTATTCCACCGGAGCCGAACGCTACCTGCATCCCATCTCCGAAGTGGATCTGCTGCTTCCTGCCGATATTCCCGATTACACCGATTTCTACGCGTCCATCCAGCACGCCACCAATGTCGGACGCCTGTTCCGCCCCGATAATCCGCTGCTCCCGAACTACAAATGGATGCCCATCGCGTATCACGGCCGCGCTTCCTCCGTCATCGTGAGCGGTGCGCCGGTCCGCCGTCCCTGGGGGCAAATCGTGTCGAATCCCGCGGGGCCGCCGGTCTTTGCACCCTGCCGCTTGCTGGATTATGAAGTGGAGCTGGGCGCTTTCCTCGGCCGAGGCAATCCAATAGGAGAATCCATTCCAATTGCCGAAGCGGAGGATCATCTGTTCGGAGTTTGCCTGCTCAACGATTGGTCGGCCCGCGATATTCAAAGTTGGGAATACCAGCCGCTCGGTCCGTTTCTCGCGAAGAATTTCGCTACATCCATTTCGCCCTGGGTCATCACCATGCAGGCGCTCGAGCCCTTCCGTTGCGCTGCCCCGCCGCGTCCGGAGGGTGATCCCAGTCTCTTACCTTATCTGACCGCGCCCGGTGACGGCGCATTCAAGATCACCCTCGAAGTCTGGCTGCGCTCCGCCGCCATGCAGGATCCCGTGCGCGTGAGTCGCGGCGATTTTTCCTCCATGTATTGGACGCTAGCGCAAATGGTCGCTCATCATAGCTCGAACGGCTGTCCCATGCGCACGGGCGATCTCATCGGCAGTGGCACTGTTTCCGGCCCCGAGAGGGGAAATCGCGGCTGCCTGCTCGAAATCACCGCGCGCGGCGCCGAGCCGCTCCAGCTTCCGAACGGCGACGTTCGCCACTTCCTTGAGGATGGCGATGAAGTGATCCTGCGCGGCTATTGCGAAGCCCCAGGATTTCGGCGAATTGGCTTGGGTGAATGCCGCGGCGTAATCCTCCCAAGTGTTACCGAACCGCGACCGTGAGGGAGTCGGTGCCTCCGTCCGACAATATTTTGCCACCGCCATCTTTCCACAGCGCCCCAGCGTTGATTCCGTGTGACTTCCCACTGGACCCTCGCGTGCTTTCCAATCCACCGGAGCACCCCATTGGCAGCGCCCCAACAAGCTTTAACTAAACCAATTCTCCCTGAATTCGTACCGAAGGCCGTCAAGCCGCCAGGCGTCGATATCTTCCTATTAGCAGGAATCGCCATTGCTCTAGCGGCCACCATGCTGGGCCTTCACGCCGCTGGCGTGGCCTTGAATTACTTCGTCCAACCTGTCGCAGCCGCGATTGTGCTCGGCGGCACCTTGGGCGTTATGCTGGTCACCACACCCCGGCAAGCGTTGGTCCACACGCTCCGCCGTGTAAAGGGATTGCTCGCGGCGCCGGAAGATAACAGGGCAGCCTTGATCGACGAAATCGTCGACTACGCGCGGCATGCGCGCCGCGGCGGGCTCTTCTCGATCGAGCCAATGATTCCAAAAGCTAGCCATCCGCTGCTGCGGCACACCCTCGAACTCACTATGGACATCAGCAATCGCATGGAGCTTCGATCCGTGCTCGAAACCGAGCTGCAGATGGCGGAACGGCAGGGTGAAGCGGATGCCAAGACGCTGGAAGTAGCTGGCGGTTTCGCGCCCACGCTCGGAATCATCGGTACCGTGATCGGGTTGATTGAGGTGCTGCGGCAATTCTCGAATCTTTCGTCCGTCGGGTTGGGAATCGGTACTGCATTCGTCTCCACCATCTACGGCTTGGCGCTTGCCAATCTGCTTCTGCTGCCCATTGCGCATCGGATTCGGGCCAGAGTCGCCGAGAACTTTGAAACTCAAGAACTGATTATGGAAGGTGCACTCGCCATCGCCGACTCAGCTCATCCTGCGGTGATTCGTATGCGCCTGGTTTCCTTCGTACGTAACGCAGTTGTCGAGGAAGATGCGTCGAAAACCTAACTATCTTCGATCCGAGAGCGGCGGAGTCCGCGACCGTTGGCTCATCAGTTACACCGATATGGTGACCATTCTGTTGATCCTCTTCATATCAGTCGCGGCGCAGGGTCTCAAGGCTCGGATCGCTCAAGTTCCGCTCACGCCGCCAGCGCCGGTAGCGGCGCTAGTGCGCCCCACGGTAGACCCGCGCGCTACTCTTGTGGAGGCCGAGCGCAAGCTGAAACCACAGGGTTTGGACGTAAAGCTGGAACCCCGTGGCCTTGTCATCAGCCTTCAGCAGGCTGTTCTGTTCGCATCCGGCCAGGATCAGGTGAACCGCCAAGCGCTGCCGGCCCTTTCTCAAATCGCTGCCGTCATCCGCGAAACCAATAACAAAGTAGCGCTAGTGGGGCACGCCGATACCATTCCGATCCACAATCGCCGCTTCAGCAGCAATTGGGAACTCTCGGCGGCGCGGAGCTTGAGCCTTCTGGCGCTATTGACAACCGAGTACGGCATACCTGAATCCCGCCTCTCGATTCAAAGCTACGGCTCAAATCACCCGCTCGACTCAAACGACACAGAGGCCGGCCGCGCAGCCAACCGCCGCGTAGAGATTCTGATCCTGGACGACCCCACTCCGTAGCGCACGCACCCTGCGTGCCGCGTTCACATTCGCGTGACCGCCGTTTTCAGAAAAGAGTATAATAGGCACAGAAACTGAGAAATATACGAACATGGCGAGAATTCAACCCGTCCTGTCGCCAACCGAACTTGCACTGGTCGACCAAATGGCCGGCTTGACGGGCTCAAAACGAACTGACGTCATCAAGAGCGCACTGGCAGTTTATCACTGGTTTGTACGGCAGGCGCTCACTGGCAGTCGTGTTGTGGCACGCAAGCCCACTGGAGAAGAAGTCGCCATCGAGACCGCGGAACTGGCAATTTTGGAAGGCAAGGGAAACCGCCTTAGCCCTGAGGAATTGGGCCTGCTGGCGAAGAGCCTCGCGGCAGCTTCTAACCCGATTGAGGCGGCCCGGATCAAAGAGCGTCTCACTCGCGGTTTCTACGGCATCTAGCTTCAGGAAACGGAGGCTCCCGCCATGCCGAAGGTCCGCCGTCAGAACGTTCCGCCCGCTCTGTTTCAGCATCTGCTCGACCGCGTCCAGAGCAGGAAGATTCCTGCTTCTCAGCTAGCACCGCTGGCGAAGTGGCTCGACGGCGAGCCCGAGGTCCCTGAGGGGCTCTGGTACAAGCGATTCTCCGGTATGGCGGTGTGCGGTGAAGGCGAGTTGATCAAGACTTTCCTGCTCCCTGGTCAGGCCCCCAAGGGCAAGCGCGTTTCTTAGGGGCAGCCTCAGGACCTCCTCCTTGTTGAGCGCCTTCGGTTGGATATCGCTCCTCCCGCCGTGACCAAGGGTTTGTGGCCCTCGGCCGGTTCCGGCTGATCTGCCTTAAGGTCCCTCACCAATCGCTGAAACGCCGCCTGGTAGGAGTCGTGGTCCTTCCAATTACTGAAATCGGGAATGAAGTACTCGCGGATCTCACGGGCGGAATCTTTCCCTGCGTCCGCGTCGAAGCACTTCCAGTCGCGAATCTTCTCGAACGATACCAGACGGACCGGGAAAAGGACTTGGCGCCCCTCGTTCAGTTCCTTCTGCCGCGCGTGGGCAATCTCCGTCGTTACCCATTCGCTGTCCATGCTGTGCTCGGAGAGGATTAGGAGTAGTCGATCGTAGATCCGAATCGCCTCATCGATTTGCTCATGAAGCTTCCGCCCGCCACGGACGTCGTGAGGTGCGAACCAGCACCGGACGCCCTTGTTCTGAAGGTCGCCGTGAAGGCGGTTGGCGAAGTCCTGGTCCACGGTGGAATAGCTGATGAAGCAGGAATAGAACTGAATTGGGTCCTGGAACAGCGACGGTAGATACTCGATGAGCTTCTCAGGGAGGCCGCACCCGCGTAGAAAAGGCAAAGGAATCTGCCCGTGAGACTAGACGAGTGTGCCGATGGTGACGATCGAGCGCCCTTCGTGGCGTGCCAACTCCAACCCCGACCATTGGCGAAGATCCAGAGAGTCTATAGTCGTAAACCCGAAGATGGAATCTGCCACGTTCGGTCCGGCGCGCGTGAAAGCACTACCGGTGACCGGCGGATAGAAGTTGATGGTGTCGGACCTGAGTTGAACGGCAAGTGGCCCGAAGTGAGCCGCCACCAGATCCGCGCCGGCGAGCCTGGTTCCTTCGATGCCCGAACCCCGAAAATCCGCACCCACAAGGTGTGCGCTTCGAAGATCACACCGCCCGAGATTAACACGACGTAAATCGACACCATTCAGCCGCGCACCGAAAAAGTTCGCCCTAGAGAGATCCGGCGGATCGCGGTCAGTCCCACGCCTGTAACGATTGAAAACCGTACGCTGCCATTTGTTCCAGGCTTCAACTCCTCGCTCGAGGATGGCGACGTGCGCCGAGTTGGCCATACAGGAACGATACCGCTTCCGCACGGCCCGCAGCAGCACCTTGTCCCTTGCGAAAGTCGAGAAACTTCCGCCGGCCCCGGCGAAACCACCGATGTTGCCGGCCACCAGCGTTGCAGCGCCAATCCGGTGCAGGGAACTGTAATGGGCTATGGGCGTCATGCCCCCGGGTTAGTCCTGGTGTGCCCTCGCCATTCGCGCGCGGCACTCAGGAAATCGTCAACGGACTCTTCCTGCGGCCAAAAGTCACCGAGAATCCTGCGGGCTACGATCAATTCGTCGATCGGTGGGTGTCATTTCACGACGTATTTCTCACTGGCGCCATCCGAACCGATTTTGGCGCCGCGCTATAATCACTCCAGAAAAATGCTGAACATCCCGAGTGAAGCCGCGCTCGATTTCGTCTCGCTAGGCGCATTGATCCACCGCCTGGACCCCGGCATCATCCCCTTCCGCAAAGCCACCGAGTGCCAGATCCACGTCAGCGGTGGCGAGTTCAACGTAGCGGCCAATCTGGCGGACTGCTTCCGCATGCGCACCGGAATTGTGACCGCCATGGTGGATTATCCCATCGGCGAATTGGTCAGCGAACGCGTAAAGGCCATGGGCGCAAAACCCTTCTACAAGCGCTTTGAGCACGACGGAGTAGCTGGCCCAAACATTGCCACCGTCTATAGCGACCGAGGCTTCGGAGTGCGCCCACCCGTGGTCTTCTACAATCGCTCGAATGAGGCAGCGGCGCGCCTCAAGCCGGGCGACTTCGATTGGAACGCTATCTTCGCCGGCGGCATCCGCTGGTTCCATAGCGGCGGCATCTTCGCCGCGCTCTCACCCACTACGGCCGAGCTGATTATCGAAGGCATGCAGGCCGCCAAAGCCGCCGGCGCAGTGATCTCTTTTGATTTGAATTTCCGCGAAAAGCTCTGGAAAATTTCGGGTGGCCAGGATCGCGCCCGTTCCGTTGTCAAACGCATCGTCGAAAACGTCGATGTCCTGGTCGGCAATGAGGAAGATTTGCAAAAAGGGCTGGGCGTGTCCGGCCCTGAAATAACGGCCGAGTCGAAGCTCGACCCGAGCGCGTTCTTCGGCATGATCGGACAAGTCATCGAGCAGCACCCGCGCATCAAGATCGTCGCAACCACGCTGCGCGAAGTTCACTCCACCAACTGGCACGATTGGTCGGCTGTTGCTTGGGTTGATGGCCGGAATTACGTCGCCCCCACCTGTGAGCTTCACATCTACGATCGCGTCGGCGGCGGCGATGGATTCGCGTCCGGATTCTTCTATGGTCTCATGGCGGGAGAATCACCCGAACAAGCGCTCAAGCTAGGCTGGGCCCACGGCGCTCTGTTAACCACGTTCCCTGGCGACACCACGATGGCCACGCTCGAACAAGTGCAATCATTCGCGAAAGGCGGTTCAGCTCGCATCCAACGCTAACACTCGCTAACCGCGTACGCTTTACCGAACCGCGACCGTAAGGGAGTCGGTGCTCTTCCCAAACTCATCCAACGCCCCACCTAACCGCTCCAAGCTCTCCCGCAACGGCCCCGTCTCGCCCCCAATCCCAATCCGAAAATGATCGGCCATCTCGAAAAATGATCCAGGCACCACCGTCCCATCGTACTTGTCCCGAAATAACTCACAAAATCCATCCACCGCCCCCGTCAACAACCGAGGAAAAACAGTAGTTCCAAACTCCAGTGGCCGAACCTCCAGATCGCGGCGGCTAGCCAGAAACTGATTCAACAGCACCCGGTTTGTATCCAGCAACGCCCGCGACTGCTCGCGAACCCGCTCGAAATTCTGGAACACCACGACGCTCAGCCGCTCCGCCGGATGCGCCATATTGACGTCGAACAAATCGTCCAGCAGCCAGATGCGGCGCGCAAGTTCTGGTTCGGCGAGAATCCAACCGCAGCGCAGCCCGCTCAGCCCGTACACTTTTGTGAGACTGCTGGTCACCACAAACTCAGGGCCCAGGTGAACAGAGGGTCGCGGCGCCAACCGGAATTGAGCGTCCAGGTAAACCTCGTCCATCAGAACACGTGCGCTCACGCGCCGCGCCATGTCGCCAATCGCGCGCAACTGTTCCTCGGTCGCGAATGCACTCGAAGGATTGTGAAGGTTGGTGATCACAATCAACCGCGTGCGCGAACTAATGGTGCGCTCGATCTCCGCCGGATCCAGCGCAAACCCGTTTTCAGCACGGCGTGAAAAGCGGCGAATATCGGCCTGCAAATATCCAAGCGCCGCCAGCAACAATTCATACGCAGGATGTTCCACCAGCACTTCGTCGCCCGGCTCCAAAATCGCGGCCATGGCCAGCATGTTCGCCATGGAAGTGCCGGCCGCAGTCACAACATTCTCCGGTGCAACGCCACAGTGCGCAGCCAGGACTTCGGTGAGCGGCGGGTACCCGTAACCACCCGCCCGCGAGAGCGGATCCAGATCCTCGATCGTCACCGGAAGCCCAGCCAGCGAATAGCTTCGAAGACCACTGGTGGCCAGATTGTAGCGGGAACCGGATCGCTTCTTGGCCCACTGCATATACGCCGAGCTCATCACGCGCTTCATGCCTTCACCTTTCGCCCCCAATGCCGCCAATATAAATACACGGGAATTCCAGAAGCCAAAATCATCCAGCCCACCAGACTCTCCTTCGGATGGCTGTAGACGGTGCCGATCACGATCAGCGCGCTCGCGGCGATGAACAATCCTGTGGTCCAGGGATGGCCAGGCACAAGATATCCCACCTTCTCGTCCGAACGTGCGCGCCGTCGAAACACAAATAAAGTCGACGCAGTCAGCCCGAAGAATATGAAATCGGACGAAATCACGTAGTTGAGAATCTGTTCATAACGGCCGCTCAACGCGATTATCATGGCCAGAACACCTTGCAGCGAGATGGCTACCACCGGTACCTGCGTACGTTTCGACACAAAAGCCACACTGCGAAAAAACAGGCCATCCTCGGCCATGGCGAAATAGACTCGCGGCGCCGTGAGCATGCCCTGGCTCAAGAATCCGAGCGTCGAGATCGCGATAATAATGGCCGTAAGATTAGCCCCGCGCGATCCGATGGCAGCCTGCATCGCCGTCGAGGCCGGTGTCGTTGTCGCGGCCAAGCCATCCGGGCCGAGCACACGGATGTAAACAAAGTTCATCGACAGGTAAAGAATCACAACGCCCAGCACGCCGATCAACAGCCCGCGCGTCAGATCGCGCCGCGGATCGCGAAGCTCCGCCGACATGAAGCTGGACGTCTGCCAGCCGCCGTAAGAGAATGCGATCGGCGTCAGCGCCGCGCCGGCTGCCTTCAGCAGATCCCACGAGCGTAGCGGCGCTAACTCGGCAGTCGCTACTGGATGCGGGCGGCCCGTGAAAACAATTCCACAAAGCACGATCCCAACGATAGCGGCAATCTTCATCGACATCAGAACATTCTGTGCAGTGCTGCCTGCCCGCACGCCCAGACAATTGACGATGGTGAGGAACGCCAGCACCAGTATGGCGATGATCCCATCGGCAACTTTCAGGTGAGTCACATCCAGAAAATAGCGCGCGAACGTAACGGCTACCGCGGCCATTCCGCCCGTTTGGATTACCACCAGCAACGTCCAGCCGTAGATGAATGCAACAGAGGGATGATAAGCTTCGCGCAAGTACGCATACTGGCCGCCCAGTAGCGGACGCCGCGCGGCCAGCTCCGCCCAGATGAAACCGCCGCTGAGCGCGACCCAGCCTCCCAGCGCCCAAGCACCCAGGATCAGGGCGGGCGTGCGCAAGTGGCGCGCGACAATGTACGGATTGATGAAGATGCCGGAGCCTATGATGCCTCCCATCACAATCATGGTGGCGTCGAACAGGCCCAGCCGCCGGGCGAGCTGGCTCATTTGGTCACTTGCACAATTCTGCCAGAACGCAAGGTAGGGCGGACCCCCTGGTCCGCGGCCGACGCCCACGTCGGCCTGCTGGAACCTTGTTCGACGCTCGACGCTCGAAGAGCGGGTCCAGGGGGACGCGCGGACCAGGGGGTCCGCCCCATAAGCGCTAAGATAAAAACATCCGCAGTCGAAAATGTTCCGGAATCGGATCTGTGGGCCGGCGACTGGACGCCAAAAACTGGCCCATGTGGGCTTAA